>Ga0210059_1007416_pt1 | contig 17422 bp, 9 predicted proteins | sample Ectturendosymbi2_FD_188042 | JGI IMG/M metagenome (GOLD analysis project Ga0210059, IMG submission 188042) | Ecteinascidia turbinata endosymbiont from Florida, USA - Sample 2 (SPAdes) (version 2) | ecosystem: Host-associated > Tunicates > Ascidians > Unclassified | place: Key West, Florida...
TTGGTTTGGAAACAGGACTATGACGTCAAATTGTGACGTCACAAACAGCGCACAACAAATACAAATGACTACCCTATGTCACTGAATGAAACCCCCCCCCCCATGAAAATTTTCTGCGTACGCCACTGATGAGCGTAATATTCGTTTGATTGAAGCCATGTTTGACTAGCACTGAGGGTTTAGTGCTGAGTAGAGGGTGGGGAGTTAACGCTGTAAAACAAGTTATTCGAGATTGGAACGCAAATTTTAATTAAGCAAAATTGCTTTTTTTGACATTTAAAAGACCCATTTCATTTGAAATATTAATAATTTTTTGCGGATATGATCGCTACTATTGGTTGAATCCGCACAATGTGGCCACGCTGTGGTTTTGCCTTTGCGTTTTGCCGACGTCCGTATTGAAGCCGGCTGGAGTAACTGACTGCTTAGTTGACCCAAGTCTGAGTTCACGTCCCAAGCCGTCATCCTTTGCTTTCAGTCAGTTGTGCTGTTTCACTTTCAGGGTACAGAGGTGACAGGTTGGCATTTTTAAGGCCAAATTCCATAAATTTGGCCTTTTTAAAAGTGGTTTGGCATGAAAAAACATAGTGTTTGGTGTGTACGTCATAGTTTGTCATTTTTTTGGCCTTTTTTGATGGTGTTGGCATGAAAAAACATTCATTGTTTGGCATTTTTTGAAACCTCTGGCTCAGCTGCTGTAGTCGGCTTGGAATTACATTCCAACATTGTCATTAGGAGCTTTTTCTGAGGACCAAGGACAAGGTTCTCACTTTTCTGCCACGGTCCCATTCTCGAAGATGCAAGCGGCTTTGCCATCTAAGTGGCGTCACAGGGCAAGGGACATAATTGATAATAATGCCTTTTTTTAAGTTTTGGAAAACTACTGAACATTAGTGTCCAAGCAGTAGACTGTGCTGTTTTCGGAAAATAAACATAAAAAAGTCTATGCAAATCAGATTAGCTGTTGTGCTGTACAGCATTTAAGGTTCTTTTAAGAACGGATCTACTGTGTAGTGTGTGCTGTTATGTTATTTGCAGATTATTGCTATTCTTCATGCTTGTGTTGTATGTAGGTATATCAGTGCAGCCATTAGCAATATTTTAAAATAAGCACATAACAGTGCTGCCAAATTTCGCGGATTTTCATATAAATTTAAACCATGATAAAAGCCAATTTAGCAGATTTCTTCAGTTAAAAGCAGTAAAGTCAATGTGAATGTAGCTGATTTTGATATATCAGAACAGACAGATTTGATATATTTTCTTTTTGTAGCAGATATTTTGTGGAATTATGACATGCCTAATGTCTGGTTTCACGAATCAAGTGATTAGAAAGTATGGCATGGTGCATGTGTATTTTCATGAACTGTGATTTATTGTTTCTGGCATTCGTAAGTAGCCTATTTTCTATTAAGCATTTTCAAGCAAAAGTAAATGATAACATATTTTGTTCTGGCTCTGGCTTCAGGGACAAAACCTTGTACAATAGAAACCGCTTAAAATAGAGCATTGGTTTATAGGGCAAACCGCTTATTCAAGCAGTTTTGGCCGAAAAAAAAAACGATCCTTTCTTTTTCCTCATAAATTCTTTGCTTATTAGAGCAGTCAGACATGCAGCAGTGATCATGCTGTAGAGCAAGCAACCAAAACTGAAGTAAAACAATAAAAAATCGACCAGTTCTTTTGCTGAAGAGGGGCAAGAGTGAACAGTGTGCACCTCAACAGCTATTGTGCAATACATTATGACAAAAATATTGCAAAAATACAGTAACTTTTCTTTTTACAAATACTGTGTACAGTGCTCACAACGAGAATAAAATACAGTACCCTGATATTGATATGTGTATTGGTGAACCCCTAGTGCAGGGGTTCTCAACCTTTTTCTTGTTAAGTACCTCCGAGTCATAAAACAATCAACCTGAACCCCCAGTATACTATCTGTGGAGTAGCCTTACACGCACACTCGCACAAAGCTGTGGATTTCACATTGTTGCATCAAAACAATGCAAGATAAGCAAAATCTATGCGGAGTTTTTAATCGGCACGTAATTTCTTCTGGTATAGGATATTAAAAAATAGTAATTCATGAAAACTCAACTGCCATCCAAGTATGCCTGGAAATCTTCCCGTTAACCCCTTTGGGTACGCAGACCCCAGGTTGAGAACCCCTGCGCAAGTGTGAATGACACCATATTTTTATTGCAAAAACTTCTCATCGGATAAAAGAGCAACCGTTTATTAGAGCAGGTTTTTATATTCCTCAAGGTGCTCTACTAAGGGGTTTCCACTGTATATCAAAGGGTGAAAAACACGTAAGAGTGTTTCTAGTTTAATTCTGTTTGTTTTTTTCAAAGTAGAATAGTTGTTTATTGCTATATGCTATAATTAGTGCATTGTTCATGAGTACCAGTATGTTTTTGCCAAATTATTCATCTGAAAATGTCAAAACAAGCAGCATTCGACCTGGTTCAGTTTTTTTGGCATTTTTTAAAGCGATTTGGCATTTTTTAAAGTGGTTTGGCATTTTTTGTTCACTTCGACCTGGCAACCCTGTCAGGGTACAGTGGGCTTCAACCTTAGCAAGAACAAAATTTTCGAGACATTTAGTTTACGTTTGAAGTTTGAATGAGTTTTACTCTTTATATGTATATTTGAACGAGTTTTATTCTTTATATGTATATGTTGTCTTCTGAAAGTGCGTTTGGGTGTTTGAAGTTCAAGTTGTCGTTGTGTATTTACGCTGTGTTTGCTTGCCTTTGCTTTTGGTGCTATCTGGCTTTTTTTCAGTTGGTATGGCCTTTTTTCATTATTACTCATGACAACTTGCTTACGTAGCCATAGTTAGTCAGAGAAGAGGTAGATTTGAGTTTCAGAGCATTTTCGGATGCGTAGGTACTGTCTGTAGACAAGTTAATCACTGCTATTTTTTTTGTCGTAGAATGGTTGAGTTACTGTAACTACCCTACGTAGAAAACATTTTCGTTGATTGGTAGTGTCCATATTGCCTCATGAGGCAAAAGCTATGTAGGAGCTATTTTGCCTTTGATAGAACACAATTGGTTGAAGTGGTCATGTGACAAGTATGATCAGCAAACTAAAGAGCCAATTGGTTTGGTTTAGTGTTAGGGTTGCGTTTAGGGTTTGGGTTTGATTTAACCTACAGTTCATGCAATGTAGGGAAGGAACTGTGAACAGCTTGCCAGCACTGAAACCATGGCAACACTTGTCCATGTATGTTGGACTGAGCCATTACAAATATATATACTGTCAACTAAGCAGGTCATGCGTTCCGCATGTATCATGTGACCATTTCTATTGTTGCATCCTCTTGGTTGTTGTTGCGTTGAATGTGCGATCCACCACAAACAGGATGTGTATGAAGAACAACACTGATATATATGTGGTGTGAACAAGCAATAATAGAGTGATCGTGGCATGTGATCTCTATTGTTGCTTGCTGCCACGGTGGGAAGCTTTGCACATTTGCCGCTTGTGGTTCCCGATTACAAAAAATGGTGCTGTGACCAGGATGTGAAGGTCGTGCCAGGTGCAACCTTAATATTAAAGAAAAACACAAGATCAGTGCGATCTGTTGTGAAAAGGAGGTTCGATGTTGTTGCAACCTCTCGGTTGTCATTGTGTTGAATGTGCGATTGACCAAGAATGGCATGTGCATGAAGAATAACACCCATATGTATATGGCATGAACAAGCAATGATAGAGTGACCATGGCGTGATTTCTATTGTTGCTTGCTGTCACAGTGTGAAGCTTTGTGCACTTGCTGCTCATGTTTTCTGATCACAGCACTACCAATCGTGTTTAGCTACAGGCAAATAGCTTCAAGAGTGGTTTTGCCCCATGGAGGCAAAATAGCTGCCTTTTACTTAATAAGCAGTAAATTGAATTTTAAATGTGGCAATTGAAAGCTGCACTAGCTTAGTTCAAATGATCCAAGAACAGCCTACGTAACTTTGTATATCACAACATGGGAAATCATTTTATATAGCCAGAACACCAACCTAAAACTGTAACACCATAACATCTGAACCCTAACCACTATAAAACATTAACACTTAACTTTAAAACCCAAACCTTTGACACATCCCTGCTTATGTACTGAATCATGTGACTTTGGTCCACTATGTAGCCATTTACATATAAAATATAAAGATTGTATACTGTAATATCCTGGTTAGGTTCACACCTGTTTAAGTTCACATCCCTATTAAGTTCACAAAATATTATCAAAAAATCTAGATTCAATTTTTTCAACAATTCATTGTTGGCCTATGTGCAGCAACTCGAATATGACGACATGTCATAAAAAAGATTAAACAAGCAACATTATGGTGCTGAATTTCATGATTTTAACAAGCCATGAATCGTCAACTGACACATATTATGCTCTCTTTTATGTTTTTCTTCTAACTTGCCTTAATTTCCAAAAAAAGTTTCAAAAGAAGTTTTTTAGTTCTTTATAAAATCATGGTAGTGTCTATTTTTCCATCAGGGGCAAAAGCACTGCTGGTGCTATTTTGTCATTAGGCAAACCTGATTGGTTAAATTGATCATGTGACAAGGGCGATACGTTTGGATTAACATATGTTGTTCGTCACATGGCCTGAAATGAGTCTTAAACACGTGGCCCGCAGGCCAGGATTGTGGAGTCTGAGGTAAAACATCCAACTCCGACCTTTCCAAAATTTCTGACACTTACTCATTAACAACTGTGAATGAAGTTTGGCTGTCAATAATTTTGTAGCAACTAGCAACCAATAGAAATAGTGTTTTATAGACAGGAAGAATTCTTTGTTTCCATGAAAGTTTCATAAGAAATTGTGCCGTTTCAACAGAAATGAATTACGATTCCAAACTTAGGAGTGCGATGTAAAAACGATTCAAGTGGACTTCCAGAGTTGGGGTCGGATAAAAATATCCAACTCCGACTCCTTGTGTTCTTAGGAATCCAATTCTGATTCCACCCAAAAACCTCTAACTCTTTGCAACTCTGACACTGACTCCGCATGATTATATTTTCATATAATCACCATTTGAGTTATTTGGTTTATTTACCTGTGTTTGAAAGTGCTCAGCCAAAGAGTGAACAAGTTCTGTTTAAACTGGAGATTCTTAACTTTTCTCTACCACGCCTCCCTTAGTAACTGTCCTTTGTTTCACACCCCCCTGACTTTAAATAAGTAAACACTTCCTGTTCAAAAACTTTCCGTGTTAGAGCACGTAAAGGGTCACACACCCTTGGAAAATCATTGACTCCCCCCTGGAAATTTGCTGATGCCCCATGGTTACAAACCACTAGTTTAAACGAACACAGAGATGGCTAGAAATGTCTTGCCTATAACTTTTGAGACCTTTTGCAGGAAATAAGATGTAAAAGCTGTTTCTAGTAAGATTCAGGTTCTGCCATTGTTGTGTCAGTGTCATAATACAGCCCTCAGGTTACTATATATGTCCTCATTTTGGCTCTCGGAGCAATTTGAGTTTGAAACCCCTGTCCTGAAACCTTAAACCTAATCACAAAAGCTGAACTCAAAACTTTTAGAAAATTACATAAAAAGGGCTCTTATCAGAAGTGTCATATGTGCTAGTAAAGCCGAAGCAATAATGGTGAGAGCCAAGTCGATGACCACTTGCACAGCAGGCTTAGACATTTACCACTTGAGTATGTTCACTGTGCTGCTATTGTCACAAACTCAGCACTATGTCCCGAGCGGCATATGCGCAAAGCTTCGCACTGTGGCAGCAAGCAACAATAGAGTTCACATGCCATGATCACTCTATTATTGCTTGTTCGCACCACATATATGTATAGTGTTGTTCTTCATGCACATCCCGTTCGTGGTGAATCACACATTCAACGCAACACCACTGGAGAGGTTGCAACACAGTAAAGCACAACACTGGTGGAATTCGCCTCCAGTTCTACTTGTTGAAAGTTTTCATTAAATGATGGTAAGGTTTGTAGAAATAAAAAAGAAAACAAGATTACAATTAGCAGTATTTGGAGCCAAACTTTATAGCAACAGCCAAAAATATATTATTTCTATTTTTTCAAAACAGTGTTGTTACCAGCATATGTGCCTGTACAGAATGGGTTTTTACGAAACAGAAATGGGGCTATGTGCAAATGTGGATCTGGTTTCTATTGGATACCAGCTGTCTTGAAAGTTCATACATTTACGAACGAAAAGTATGAAAAGAAATAATGAATTAAGCAGTTGAATCACTTTTTGTGTTTCAGTCACAAGCTTTTCTATGAAACTGGCATAAATATCGCCAACTCTCAATAATTGCTGGTGTCCAGCTTGTTTTTGCAGGGAATCCCTCAATACCAAAAGTGTTATGTGTGTTTGTAGATCATAAGCATTAATACCTTAAACCCAAAGCTCATTCGTTAAAAAATTTGTTGAGTCTTTTGAAGCTACCATGCATTTTACCCCAAAAAATATAACTTGTGTTAAAATTGGAAATGAATACTTTGAATAAAGCATAGATTTAATTTAACCAAAATTTGTGGTTTGTGAAGCATGAAAAGATTTCAAGTTGCAATGCTGACTATGATGCCCTTCAGGTTGATAGCTACTTTCTAAAGCCTTAAAATATATGTTCACTATGCCTCCAAAATCTACTAACAATCGCTTCTTTAGGATGTCTGTTACAACGTAATTATTTTATTTTTTTTGAACTTAGTCATTTCAAACTCTCAAACTTTGTTTTTACTTAAAGTACAGAAAGTTGTAAGATGAAAGGCTTACCGATAAACTTACTTTTTTGTGAAGTAGTAAAGAACAGTTTGTCCAAGTAGCAGAGGTACCCGCAATAGTTGTGGGCTTGTTGGATTTGAGATACTGTGATGGCTTTGTGTGTGTTTCCATTTAGAGATCAGCTCTTCACTTCCCTTACTTCAGTTTTCACTTTTGGTGTCCAGCTCAAAGACATTCCTGGTAAAAATAACTACTGTATCTGGTGCCAATGAGTTGCTTATTACCAAACAGCTTATATTCCATCGTGCAACTGACAAGCCTGACTAACTGATTTCAATAACTGGCATTGCAAGTTCGTATGGCATCGTACTGTTCAATCCTGTTATGCAAAACAATTTGCATATGGTGGCACCTGTATCAGTTGTTTTATGGGGTGATGGCATCTCTGCTATTGTATATTGTAGAAATGGTGTAAACTGAAACCTTATACATTAAGTATTGCAGGTCTGGAAAAATTGAAAAACATGTGGATTTTTTGGGCTTTTATACATTAACGTTCCAGTTCCACTTAAAATTAAATATTAAGTGTAATATGTTGCTGGTGCTCTGTTCTACTTACAAAGTTTTGCCATTTCGGATCTTTACAATATTAACAAAATGTTATGCTGAGCAACAGCTGTAAATTGTTGATCGCTATTGGGTACTAAATTTAAGGCATTTACTTCAGTCTTGTGAACTGGCTGCTTTTTTTGCTTTGCTGTGTTATAAATAACTGTGAAAATATATTAGCATGTTTGCGTGAAGTATGCATGTTTGCTTGACAATTTTTCCATGAAATGGTCTCAATAGGCATTAATGTTTGTGTTAGCACATCTGAAACTAGTTATTAGCAGGTGAACTTCACAATGTAACAAAAACCCTTTAATGTGACAATCCTGTTTCTGTTTTGATTATATAAATAAAAGCCATCCCTTATTTTTGTCAGTGTTCCAACCAAGTTAACTGCAAGCAGAAAGTTGATCAAGTATGTGTGGTAAGGCTCTTCGGCTACAAGCCTTGCTCAAAGAAAAAAGCAAATGCTTTTTTCTCAAAATATGATGCTTATAAGTTATTACATGCATGGAAATTGCTTATATCTGAGCTTACAGTGTTGTTGTGTACTAGTCTCCAGTATTAAAACGTTTTCATCTGCAATAAGTAGATCAGCGTGAATTGTGTGATGTAAGTGCTGGAAGTTTGAATTGTGTTTATCTCTGAAATTCTATATCCACATTGCACACCAAGTAATCACCACAGTTAGGTTCAAGCGTTGTGTGAAAGACATTTCATAATCTCTTTTCTGCGATATAGACCCTCATGTATTTGTGTGTTTGAGCTAGGGTGTTTTACATCATCTGGTACATTATGAGTTTAACGCTACAATGCAGCTGGCTGTTGCGTACAGCAAGGTTGCTGCAACAGAGCAGCTCGTTTCGTAGGAATGCGTCTGTTGCATCGTCAGCAGAAGTATGCTCTCAACCAGCGGTGAGTATTGCAGTATTTCTTTTGATTTTTGTTGTCTGCTGTTCGTGTACTGTGAAGGTGCAGTTTTTGCAATTTTTGTTGGGTTTTAAATCAATTTTGAAGGTTAATGGCTTTGGTGTCTATTATATAAACGCCATATTTTCGCCACAAAAATCGCAGATGTTGTAAGAGCCTTCTTTCCAATGCAATTTTTGCTTGCTATAAAACTGCAGAATAAACTCGAAGTAACTTGCCAATTTGTGGTGTTTTTTCTTTTGCAAAGTTTGGCGATGAACTCAAGCCAGAAGTAGATTTGAAAAAAACAAGCAAAAGATTGGAGAGGTTCCGGTCTGCGCTGCAAGAAAGCACACTTCCATTTTCGCATTTCCTTGAAGATAACTTTAAACGACATCACAACTATCTCCGAATATCGCTGACAGAGAAGTGCAATCTGAGATGTAAGTCTGGACTTCGCAAATCGTGCAGAACTCCGTTGTTCTCAAATTACTGTTAATTTTTTTCTTTTTGCGACCCCGAGGCTTTTATTCCCAATGGTGGACTGCGCGTTTCTTATCAATCTCGTTTGAAATACCAGCTTTTAACTTGGATGATGCTAAGTTTGGGATTGTTTGTGCCACTAACTTTGCCGAATTTCTGGCATATCTATTGTTGCGGCCAGTAGCGACGGATGCAAAGTTGTCAACGAAGCGAGCTTCTGTAAACTTGTTCTTGCTTCGTGTCGCCGTCGATGACCTGAGCAAATAATTGTTCGCGCCGTGTGCATCTTTTTCGGTGTACGCTGCGTAAGCTTAATGTAGCACTTGTTAAACACTGTTATCAGGAGCGTTTGCATCTTTGTTGTTTTTGTTTAAAAGCGGGTTTAGTCCTGATCAGGAATTACATGAAAAAGAAAAACGACGCATTTCCTTATGCTTCGTAGCAACTTTGGAATCACGAGAGGGGGCAAAGGGTAATATCGGCCCAGGATGCAAGCGTTTGAGGGGGGGATCCAAAGTGTATTCTTAAAGTGTTATGACAACGCGACTTCACCAGTCAAGTTATTGACACTCGTGATGTCACCTGAAGCGTGACGAAATGCAGCGATAATTACCAGGTCGGTACTGCATGCCTGCGGAAGGTATTGAGCTGACGCCGAAAGAAAGCCTTCTGAGCACGGATGAAGTCATTCGACTTTCGAGGCTTTTCGTCAACGAAGGGGTGACGAAGATTCGTCTTACCGGTGGTGAACCGCTCATACGAAGAGACCTGTGCGACATAATCAGTAAGTCATTCGGTGTGCTAGAAACAGGGCCGTGGCCAGGGGTGGAGTGCCCCCCGGAATTTTGTTGTGCCCAGAAAAATTTGTTTTAAACATATAACAAAAACAAAGATCTTTCCCCCTAAAAATGTATTTTACCCCCCTCCACACAGTAAAACCTGGTTACGGGCCTGTGTAGACAGCGCGCCCAGCACAAAACTAAGGGCTAAATCTTTTCGGCAAAAACGTTTGATTTCGTTCAAGTCGATGAACTCACAGCACATCACGGCTTTGTGCCTAATTCCAAGTTTGTTTTGCCGTTTTGTGGTAGCCGTTAAATTTTGTGGTAGCCGTTAAATTTTGTGGTAGCCGTTAAATTGCGTTATTGTCTTGATTGTAAATTTTTGAAAACTCGGCTGTTTAACTGAGCGTCGTACTGTATTTACGACCGATTGGTATGTCTCGTGAACACTGTTACAGCGAGTTTTAATACAATTATGGGACGGATGACCGAAATGTCTCAGCGAAAAATAACCCAGGTTGCAATGCAACGGTTAGAATAAGCTCGAAGCCCTTGCAGTCGATGTCACAAAATATTTCTTCTGCTTCTTCAAGCAGCGGACATCCTATTTATAATCTCTTGATATTTACTCGTTGATATTTTCGTTCGTCTCTTGCGCAAAAATCAAAATCATTCTTACAAATTGACTGAAAATTTTTTAGGAAAGGCAATGGTTTGCATGTATTGTTAAGTAGGGTGCAAGTGATGCACTACTATTGTTTTCCAGACTGTAAAACCATAAGCAGGAGCCCCTAGCAGAGTTTGCGTGGTTTGGCTTAAAAACCGTTGTTTCTGTGGCTTGGAGAGAACACATTGTTTTACTGTTGCAAGAAGACATCAAAGACAGCATTGTTGAGTTTCTATGTTAAGGTTAATTACAGTTGCACCCGTTCTTAATAAATTGAAAACAGCCTGCAGTAAGTGGAAGTCATTTTATATTTAGGGATTTTGCGACTGATACTGCTTCGCGGTAGCACTCGACACATGCTCTATTCGTTGCTTATCGTATCTTCACCCGTTTGATCAGTCTACCGCCTGTTTCGACGTCTTCGGTTGCAAAGCTCCAAATAGAAAAATATTCAATTTGAATAAAGATTCTACTTGAATAGGAGCTGATGATACGTACTTCGTGGGCGAAATAGATACCACTCTGTAAGATCTTAGTGTCTGATTCTTTGCTGAGAAAGGATTACTTTCCATAGACAGTGTTACAATTTTCGCAGGCGAACTGAACAAGCTCAAATCGCCGGTCAGCAACTTGCAATCGATCGGCATGACCACGAACGGCGTCACTCTTCCGCGCAAGCTGCATCGGCTCAAGGAGGCCGGACTGGACAGTCTCAACATCAGCCTCGACACGCTGGACCCGAATCGCTTCCTGCTGATCACCAGACTGCAAGGCTGGGAAAGAGTAATGAAGAGCTTGTCGATGGCGCTTGAAATGGGCTTCTCCCCTGTCAAGGTAAGCTTCTTGACCGATGCGAAAGCACTGGCAAGTCTTGAGCCTCGGTTTTCCCACATCAATGTCTCAGGGTCCTTTTTGTTTTTGGACTTCACATATACGATGATAACAATTAAAGGCAAACCATGCGGTTTATTTTGCCAGTGTTGTTGGGGGCAGGTGAGCTTCCAGGTGTCTGTTTCGCTGCCATGGCAGGTCCCCTGATGCCATAGGTCCTCAGCACCAATCAAATATCGAACACTGCCACTGCAGGTCTCTGATCTTTCGCCCGCGCCGTGCGGGTGGTTTGGCACAAAAGGCAACAGCGTTTCCTTTGTGTCAAAAGACAACCAGATCGATGCGCACAATGCAAAGCTTTGTTATGGAGGAGAGTCGCATCCCTGGGATGGTCGCGTACGTCCGGAAATGAGGGTTGTATCGTAAAACCCGCCTCTATGACAGCGGAAGGTTTCTGTCAAAAACACCTAATTATTTGATTGTTTGAATCGTATTCGTGCAGGAGACAAAATCAGCTTATTAACGGTTGTTCTCTTCTTTGATGAAGCGCGTGTTCTGTTTTTTTTAAAGAGTCCAAAACAGTGCTATCTCCAAGAAAATTTCACACTGATGAAATGTTTGCTTTAGTGAGCATGAATACTTTAAGGCTGAGCTAGCAGAGTTCTAAATGAATTATGAAGTTTGTGAAGTATCATAATAAGTATAAATGCTCATACAAGTACGAATGAAGTACATGTTTAATTCACATAGCTTCTAAAAGGGCTATGCGATATGCTTGGAAGCGTGAGCGTGATTATTGTAAATCTGAGTTGCCTGACTTCTAAATGAATTGCAAACTTTGTAGATTATTTGAATAAGTATAAAATCTTACCAAGATCCTAACAAAGTACACGTTTTATTGAAATAGCTTCTGAAACGGGCTAGATGCGAAGTGCTCAGAAGCGTTCTGCTTCTGCCCAAAACAATGTTCATGATTTTTACTTCTGAATTTGGAATGTTGCAAGTGCGCGAGAATGAGATTTCACTGCGCAAATGGTCTGCTGGTGGCACTGCGCATTTGCGCGCCTCTGACGGAACTTTGGCCAAAAAATGTCCTCTTCTTCAACGATTTAAAGCTTTCACGTTCTAACAAGCTAAGCTTCATCATCGATTAGCCTCCACCACTGAACGGTGAGGCAGACATTAAAGTAAGAACTGTTGCGGAAGCTTTGCACGTCGCGCCTCGATACTGCTGTAAACCGCCGTAAGAATTAACGCCGCGTCCGTTTCTCGCCGCAGACGGTCGCCAGCATATCTTGCCGCTGCACTGCGACAGCAAGGTGTACTCACGGTTGACATCGTACTGTACTTAGAGGTGCGGTTGTTTACACGGACGCCTGGGTTTGGCGCGCGATCGGTCACGACCTGAAAGTAAAACGCCTTTTTATCTGCGAAAGTACGCAGCCTGGTGAAAGCTTCACGACGGGCTTCACTGGGAGGAGAATGTGGTCTACTGTGATTAGATTAATCGCCACGTGCGCAACATCTTACTGAGAATTCTTGTTGACGACGCTGAAAAGTTGACACCGGGGTCGGGGCTGCTTCGTTTCTCCCGCTTTTGAGACAACGAATCTTTTGCACAAGTGTTTTCCTCGATCTGACTCGTGCTTTATGTGAAATCTGCTCTGGTTCAGATGAAATCGGCGCGTACTGCGACGACTTGTTTTCGAGAAACTTGTTTTCGAATCTTCTGCGTTTCTCCCACTGCCACCCTCTCCACCAGGCCCGCATCAGTCAGCTCATTCGGCGACTTCAGGCATGCTTCCGATTGCGCCTCGAACGTCAAATGTTTCTGCGCAAAGCTGTGGAGCAAAGCAACAGGAAAGGCACTGTCAGGTAATGTGCGACCCTGCTACACTGCTTTTGCGAAAAGGGTGACAACGCTTAGCTCAACAGAGGTGTGCAAAACATGAATAGTGCACCCCGGACTCAGACGCTCGCATCCCATCAAAGCCAGGCATGCAGAGGCGGAAAGTTGTAAATGTAACCGGAATCGCCAGGAAAATACAAGATTCCTTGCCATTGCGCAAGCTTTAGAAAGCTCTATCTGTCCATTGCCAATATCATGCGTTCCTTTATAAAAACATATGCTCCACTTCGCTTCTTCTTTGTGTTGGTTTGTGCTTAATTTCGTATCGAGCATCAGCCTGGTCGAGGCAATCACTGATCACCTTTCGTGGACGACGTCACGATGGCGCTTGCTCCCAAACAGAGTCTCCTTCATTCATAAAGAGTCAACCGGAAACCTGGTGCGGCGGCGAGTGAAACAATACGGCTTAGCGATTGTTAACGTAAGTTGCGCGTGGCGACTGTCATCAGCAACATCTGAGAGGGCAGTGACCAAGGCCTCCTGGAAAAGAGCCTATCATTCTAGGAGGCCCTGCCCTGACACACCCTAGAAACGTCGCCGGCCCAGATCTCCGCGCGGAAACGCAGATCTCCGCGCGGAAACGCGCGCCTTGTTTAGTCGCTCTGCACTGACTTCCTGATGGCGTTCACAGAAACGACGATCGATGAAGATCGTCAATAACTTGTTACTGCGAAATCGACTGGCGGAGGCAATTCGCGGCTTTGCGGCTTCCTAAGCAGTTTGCGACAAGTATGCATCAAACCGATCGTTTCTCAGAAACAGTCTCGGCCGACGCTACATGCTGCCGAATTTTTCAGAAGCCATTTTCTACGTACGCTTAGTCATTTCGAACTTAGACTGGCAGGTAGTCATTGCCGCGATTTTGTGCGGTGATCGGCGATCGGGTCGCGAGCCGCTTTCGGCGAAAACAAAGTTTTTTTCTCATGAAAACACCAGACTCGAGTGTTTGCTGAGTCCACATTATGTTCTTTACCGCGTTCGGCGTATTGGGCGAAGTTTTACTGCAAGTTTATTGGTCGGGCACTTGAAATGCGCTTGCGACGATGACTTGCAAAATGGGACTCTTCAGCTGTAACGTGGAACGCGGTTTTTGCGAAGTTATTTACAGGTTGGCTTGAAAGCCTGTGACCGGACAATGGTGGCTAGTCGCTTGTAATAATCTGCTCATGAGGAGTTTTGTGTCATTATCTGTTTGCTGACCGTCAAGAGTCATGTCACAGCGGCTCGTTTTCGTTAGTTGGATTGTTGCAAGTTGCTCTCTTGATCTGCGTTAAAATATCCTTGTGAAGGGTGTATGTTTTCCAATGCCATTACTCTCTCCTTATTTTGCATTTTTGCGAGTGGTGTCCATGTAAAGCATGGGCAATCTTAAAATGCGATGCTGGTCAACGTCGGTGGGAAGCTACCGGGCGCTTGCGACGACGTTTGAGATTATATTCATCGTATTTGGCATTTTCTGTAGGGGTGACCACACAGTATCCGCCAGGTGCGTGACAGGGTTGCCTGATGAAATTTTCAATCTAAAGCTAAACCGTTCCACAAAATGCCAGGCGATTACTTAAAGGCCAAAAAAAGTCAACATGAAAAATACTGAAGTTACAAGAATGTCACCATAGATTTTGTTTTGGAACACCGTTCGGATCCTACCAGTAGGCGCCAAGCAGTAGCCTACTATATGTACCGTACTGTAGTGACAGTGTACGTATGTATCGCTGTATAAGTTGCATATAGTACGACCTTCGGTGAACGCTATTCTTATTATCTTAGCGAAATAAAAACCGAAACCGACGCAATACAAGCAGATAAGTAAAAAAAAAACAACTAATATTGCGCGAAAGCATAAGGACCAGATTGGAAATAAAATAATACAAACACGCAGTGCTTACAACACACTACACAGCGAACGCATTTCCACTGTTTACGCAATAAATTATTTCGCATCTCTTATCCTGCAAATCTTACTAACATCAGAACGTGGGCGTCGGTCCAACATGGCATTTGTCACAAACATCTTGCATAAGTGTTGGCCGAGAAAATGGAATAGTAAATACATTTCTACAGAGGAAACTTTTGCAATGCAAAAATAGCCAATAGGCCAAATTAATTTTTTCAGGTTAACCAACTTAGACAAAACCACGTTTATGAAACGTGGCCTGAAAAAGACCAGCCTGCCAACCCTGTTGCACAACCGCTCGGCTGTCGCTGACGACAACGTGATAGCGAACGCATCGCGTTGGCCGCGTCGTGGATTGCTGCTGGGGTGGGGAGGATCGCACGGGACCTGGGACGCATCGAGGTGGTGTGGCGATGACATCTTAAAAGACAGAGCTACTCAAATGGCGGACCGCGGTCCAAATCCGGACCTTTGGATGGTGACGGCCGGACCTCGTCAGCCTCTAAAAGGTGTATTGTATTCCAAAAGCTTGCGCTTTTGGGCATACTTCTAAAGCATAACTCCTCGCCATCTGTATAAGTGATAGTCAATCAAGCTGTTGTTCAGCTACTGTATATATTGCAGCGCACACCTGAGTTGGGCTTGTTATGTTTATTCGGTTACAAGTAATTGTTTCGTCATAATTGTTCAAGAATAACTCGTCACTACAATGTCTATCCTGGTGAAAATAGTGGATTCAAGGCTAGAAAATAGCGATGAAACCTTTTCTTTCCGAAACCAATGCAATTATACAAATGCACTTGCGTGCAATTATGAAAGATATTTGAGTAAGAAAAGAGTTTTCGGCCTTAAGGATAGAATTTTTTTGCGGGAAGTCAACAAAATGCAAAGTAGCCTAAAGCTAAGGTATTTTCAGCTTTTTTAGGAAATGATAAAGAAAGGGAAACTTTTGGATTTTTAGCTGACACAGTGTAACAACTCGACGACGTGAATGTAAAACTAAGGAGAAAAACATACTACTCTTGATTTGATCACTACTACTCGCCCTATTCAGTAAAAGCTCAGTATTTTCATACTTGTCATCAATATGAACTTAGTAATTTCTGAGGAATTTGGGGAAATAAACGCAAGAAGATTCCAAATTTTTTCAATTTATTGAAAAGTTGATTGCCAATATTGCCGAACAGTTTGGCGACTTTACTTTTCGAAAACAGTTGTTGCTTTTACCTCAAAACCCTTTTTAGTGATAGACATTACCGAATTCTCAACTGAAGCAAAAGACGCATGCACATGTGTGGACGGAAGATGTATAGTGGAAATTTCACAGGTGCCAAGCTCTGCTGGGCATCTTCGCTTACATTTGTAGGCAACGACCCATCATTCACTGCATTCACTGATGAAGGTGGCGGAGGGGAGCTCCGGCCTCTTGACACTGCTGGTGTAGATGCAGCCAAAATTCAACTGGAATTAATTGAATTCCAAAAGAATGTAGTAACAGTGAAAGAAATATTTTTGATGGCACATCTGAAACCTTCTTGTCAAAGGAAGGTATCTGGTATCTCAAATTTTTTCCACTCCTCGCAAATTGTCAGTGAAAATTTCTAACTGTGTTTGGGTCCACCTGCTGCCGCCGGTGGGGCGAATTGTCCCCTCCATCAAGCAACAGTAAATGTAAAAGTCGGCTTCGGTTTTAGTAATCGTTTGGTTTTCATTAATTTTTTTACGTTTCAGAGTATTTTTCAGTTATTTAACGTTATAGTATAGCCATCTGCATCCGGATTCTCCATCATTTCTCAGTTTTTTTCTGAGTGTTGTTGGTGAACCCCCTACAGTAACCAGTGGACCCCTTTCAGGTACGTTTTCCCTCCTGGCTAAAACATTTAATTACGCCACTGACAGTCCGCGCTTTCAAAAAATAAGTTCACAGAGAACAAGTTGCGCATCTGTGTGACGAATAAAAACCTTAACCATTGCCTTCTTCTCGCCGTCACTACCTTGGAACAAAAATTTAGGTAACTGCCAAAAGCACAAAATGCCATTACTCCCACCAGCAGAACAATAAATAACGCTGACAACTTTTGTTAATATCTGTATCTATTTACCGGATTTTGTAAATCTATATATAATCGCATTAAATCCTCATATTATGTTTTTGTTTGAAAAATCCAAGACATGTCACATTTGCATAATTTTATGGGAGTGGTCGGACCTCGGAAAATTTTGACATTTGTAACTGGACCCTTAAAATAATTGAGTAGCCCTGCCTTAAGAAGTCCGCCAGAGGCAAAACAAAAATCAAACCGAGCACTATTGCATTCCACGCGACATCGCAATACAGCAGCGAACAACGCCCGTAATCGGACGTACAGTTTCCAGCAGCACGTTGAACGTGACAGTGTCCCAATCTACAGATAGCGGGAGTTTTACTGATCCCGCAAAAGCAGAAGTAGTTCGAGATCTACTTTTTAGTGGAAGTCTGTAGTTTACGGAAAATGGTAGAAAGCAACTATTATGAGTGTTGCAACCTCTCCGGTGGTTTTGCGTTGATTGTGTGATTCACCACGAACGGGATGTGCGTGAAGAACAACACCATACATATATGTGGCGCGAACAAG
>Ga0210059_1007417_pt1 | contig 17421 bp, 14 predicted proteins | sample Ectturendosymbi2_FD_188042 | JGI IMG/M metagenome (GOLD analysis project Ga0210059, IMG submission 188042) | Ecteinascidia turbinata endosymbiont from Florida, USA - Sample 2 (SPAdes) (version 2) | ecosystem: Host-associated > Tunicates > Ascidians > Unclassified | place: Key West, Florida...
TGTTCAGATTAATGCGAAGAGCTACTAGTTTGATACACACTTCTGAATTGAAAAATGTTGCTCAATTTATCTTTAATTTTTTTTAGTATCAACAATTAAGATATTCCGCAATGTTAACACACTGTTCACGCTAATGTTATTTTTAGAACAGGCCCGCAGGCGGTAATATAGTCAGAGCGAAATTTTTGGGGGGACCAAATATTTTGACTCTCAGCGAGCTGCAGTATTTTTTTGGGACAACACCTCACTAAGCACAAAACGACAAAAAATGCCAGACAATTGACGCGAATGGCGCCCCCTGGCTACGCCTATGCCTTCGGGCCACCTACGTGGCCCTTGCGGGCGACCTGGCGCCCGCGATCACCACGTCGGTGACCCCTGCTGTAAACGTTTAAGTAAGCTGTAGTATTTTAAGTACAACACATTGCAGTGAAGATTGTCTAATGTGGAAGGCTAAGCTATGTCATTCTTATATTGCGTAGCAAACAATATTATCGTGTTGTTACTGTACTGATAAGAGTCTAGATGTTTCAAAATAATTGTGAAGTTATACCGTTGTGCAGTTTCGCAAATTTTAAGTTAATAATCAGTCGTGATAGGAAAGAGTTGCGCTGGGCCCAAAAAGCGCGGGACCCTAGGCCATGGCCTATGCGTAGATCCGTCACTGGTAACATCGGGCGTTTTCTCTGTGGTGTAGGCGTGTAGAAAAGGTTAAGCGTTTCGTGAACGTACGTTTGTATTGCATCGTCAGCAACCTGACAAGGACTAGCAAAATGTTGACGTTGCCTTCCCTGGAAAATGATCTGTGGACGTCCATGGACCACGCCCCACCAAATAAAAGAAACTGTTGTGCTATCATGTACATAGAGGTCAACTCCAATATTTGCCGTTTTTTTGATATTCATACAGGCAATTTTTCATAAACATATTCAACCAAAAGGTCGTATCACGGTTGACTGAGCATGATGACGTCATTGCACCACGTGCTTAGAGTGGGTCAGCGCCTAGGTCTTGCATTAGGCCCCGCACCTGCTAGGGCCGGCCCTATAACTAAATATCGTTTGCATTTGCGTTAGGTTTTCAGACCAAGGATCGTATAGCCTCTAATTTGTCAAAATGAGAGCAACCCCTTTGCTACGATTTTCTTGTTGAAATGACTTTTTCTGTGACTGTAAATCCATTGGACAATGGAGTCAAACATTTTATGAAGGCCACATTGCCTATCCGCTGGCACTGATTCACTCTACCTGCAGTTCAAGCCTGCATTCAAAGCTCTCAGTTACCAACGCAAGCACACTGACTGCACCATCTCACTTCAAGAACGTGATATTCCGACACCGTGACGTCATACACAAAAACATCAGTTTTATTGAAACTTATCAACTTAACTTTTGCAGAGATCTTCACTTCACCCGCCAAAATTTAACGTTGATACGCTCACCTAATGCCTAAGCTTGTGGTACTTGCTTGTTGCTTCCACTGAATATTAAACAACACCATGAGACATGCCTGGAAATGTTTGTCGCCAGTGCCGATGGATTTCAGGTGACGTAGTGATGTGCTGTTGCTAAAGAGCGAACGACAGGAGAAATAAGATTAAGATAGCTTAGACTATTACAGTTATTTGAAGCAGGGCTTGTTTGTCAGAGTTTGACGGGAGAGGGGGTAATTTTAACCTTGATCTACAGGATCAGTGATATTTGCTAGCCTGCGCTCGAATGTCATCTCTATGCTTTGTTCAAATTGCGTTTGACTGGGGTGGAGGTGAAATGGTCCTTGCTGGGGATGGGGAGAAAGGTGCAGGGACTGGAGGGCAATTGCCATCCACGTAAGTTTGAAAAAGCGCGGATTTCAAGACAAACACATAGGCAGATTAGCAGCCTGGATTTGACCCAGGTTTTTGCCGAAACATTTTAATTTGTTCACTCCACAAGCACATTTCCAATTTGTTAGGGCTTCTAATCACAAAATTGGAAGACTTTAAACTACTTTCCAAAATAAATTTTTAATCAACAATTTGCCGCTCCTGAGAAGGTGCCGCCCGGAGCCTCCAGCGCCCCCCGCTGCTGCGCCACTGGTTGTGCTTCGTAAGAAATGCGTTGCAGAATCAGTAAAGGTTAAAAATGCATGATTTTCTTCGTATACGTTCGCGCATTGCATGTGATGTGTGTATATTTACAATAAAACTGTGTCATGATTTTACAATCAATTTATTTTGCAAATCTCGTGAAATAAATTTTCTAACTGTTAGCGGGTATTATCCGGTTAGCTAAAATACAAATATATCCGTTATCCGGATATTGATATCCGAACTAACCCTAATAGGGAACACCTTTGTGGGGGACCGATTATACATAGCAGAAAAGTCGAACATATTTTCCATTTAGTTTTTGGCCAGCTTCATTTCTATGCATTTTGAAATGCCATTGGCAAGTTGGGTTGTCGCATGAAGACGGCAAAAAGTTAAACGTTGTCGACTGCCTGGGTAGACCACAGCTAATTCCCATTGCCAAAAATGTTGATATTGACGATGTAATAATTTCGCTTTGATTTCGGTATCTTTTCAGCTCCGTTTGCTTTTAACTTTTTTTACACAAAAAAAGTCATCAAACCAAACCAATATTTTTAAAAGTTGCGGAAACCGTTGATACTGGTTGAAAGTTGACTTTGAGGTTTTCGGTTTTATACTTGTAGTAGCTGATTACTGAAGAGACAACGCGGATGAATGTGTAAGTATAGGAGCCATTTTCTTCATCGGGTTCATTGCCTTTACATGAGAATTATGGCTGTGGAAAGAGCCTGAGGTGATCACAAATTCTAGTCAGTCACAAATGTGTACATTCGGTTCGTGAAACCGGACAAAAAGTTTTCCACAACTTAAATTACTTCAAGAGCAGTACATTCGCTGAAGATAACAGTGAAGTTCACACCTCGCTCAAATCAGGTCATGTTTGTACCTTCCAAATGTGTTTTCCAACATGCCTATCAGGGTGTAGTGCTGAAAAAAGGTGTTGGAACGCCTTTCCCACACAAAATATTTCGAATAAAGTGAGCATTTGCCTACAAGAATTTCCACATTGGATCTTCTTCACTGTGGACTTCTGACTAGCAGTGCTAATCTGCATGTCGCCAGCACATCTGTGAGCTCGCAGCCATGTTTTAACGTAATCTAGTGCAAAAAGGTGTGGGAACGCCATTCCCACCCCACTACACCCCTGATGCCTATAGTGAGATTTCAACATGTGGAAGACACAGAGCAGGAAAGGTTTGTCCAACTCTTTCACAACCAAATAACGAAAATTCGAATCGAACATCGGGTCCAAATTCCTCACTCACCCCTTCGTGATGCTCAATCTCACAGAAATGTTTCTTGTGACGTCCTGTACATAACCGCGTTTGTATTCACGATTGCGTATGTGGCAATCGCCCTAATGGCAGTTGTCGTGGGCAGTAATTGTCTTCAGCGACAATCATCCACTTGGCAGTTGCTGCCGTCTTCAAAACTTACGAGAAAACTGCTAAATCCTTGTCTCTTTTGCCGAAACGTGATTTTGTTTTAATTTCATGCACAGCGGTTTTATTGTTTAGAGCTGCTTTTTATCTCTCCTGCCGTCGTATTTTGCGCTATAAGCAGGCGCTGAACTTACACGCGTCGGAAAATATTCATTTGCACCGGTATGTACCGCCAAGGCCAGTTTTGGCGTTGATGTGCTACTCGCTAGTAAAGTGGCAAGTTTTCAGCAGTTTTAGTTGCTGCATAAGGCGCTTCGCGTAAGATCAGTTAATCTCGTCAGTATGTGTCATGTTAACAAGGTAACTGTCGATTATCGGATAGGTCCTGTTTTGCTGTTTTCTATAACCTAAAAGAGTAAGTTCGTGCGTTACCGTCTTGCTGAACCAATGGTTTGGGTCCTCAGGTATGAAAAGTCAGGGGTTGAAAACATGCTTTCAGGTAGGACAGGCCACCGGCAACTGTTAACCACACCCACTACGCCGGCCGGTGTTACAAACCGCAGCTGTGAAGCAGACCTCCGTAATCTTTTAACGCTGATTGTTTAAAAACAATTTCGCAGATATTGTATTATTACATGATCTGCGTCCGAATATTTTAAACGCCGATTGTTACCAGCTGAACAAAAGCATTGTCACCAACTGCGTACACTCGATGCTACATAGCAGTAAAAATTTTCATGCTGCAACCACTGACAAAATTTGTTACTGACCACATTCTTTGCAGTTGCAACAGACATAAAACTGAGCTATGTACAGTACAAGACGAAGCGAAACAGAAAACGCTGCGTATGAGCTGCAGCTGTTCACATGCACTTTCATAAAAACGCGTTGTTAGCTTATTGAATATAGCTTGCAAAAGCAAGAAAACAAATTCAGAATCAATGAGCAATGTGCTTGAAAGCAAGCCAAGATCGACAGACATGAAAACATGGCAATAGATACCAAAGACAGAAATTTTCTTATGAGCACAACCTCATCGTCACTGTGCGTCTTGGTTAGAGCTCGAAACATTTTCAACCTCCGGGACATAAAACTCTTTATTCTTGCTTAATGGTGCCATGTAATGGATAACATCGTTGATGTAAATCTCGAGGAAAGGGTGCGGAGACAACTTCCTTGCCTAAATACAAAGAGAAGTGAATTTCTTGAAAGAAATCTTCTTTGGATAACATCTGCATTTATGTCAACGCATAATTGCAGATATGTTCAGGAAACATATCGTTTTGTGTTATTTTACTGAAAGGGCTAAATGAACAAAACCAGTTTATGCCTTGATGTGATATTGTTCAACGCATTAGCGTCAAGTAAATCGACACAAAGAATAGAGCCTACGAATGCTGCAGACATTTTGGAAGTTGCAAGAAAAGTTTTTCTATTCTATAATAGCCAACCATTTGGCCTTATTGCACACGATAATACAAGCAATGGCATATATAGAGTTCATTTACATGTTGCCCGCTGAATGCAAAGATGTGCATTTCAACGTTACATACATTTACATACCTGACTTTCATACAACTTTGGTAATCACTTACTGTCGTAAGGCAACTCCCTCCCATGCAATACGTGCTGATGAGGCAGTTATTTTGAGCAGTTAGCATTTGACCCACAAATCTTGGAGGTCTTCCATTGCAAGACTTTTATCGGTTTGAATTAAAAAAACATCACAGAAACGAACTCATCTCAGTGCTTGCCGACTGGCGACATGGTGTTGGACATAATTTTAGGTATACGCGATTTTAGATAGGAGCTTTCAAATGTTGAACTGCTATCGTTTGCTCATCTTAATGTGTACTCCAGATCGTTGCGTTTTTCATTACGAATCACCACACTGTATCAGGGTTTCCGAGTCGGAGGTTTTTGGGTGGAATCGGATTCCTAACAACACTGGGAGTCGGAGTCCGATTTTTTGTCCGACACCGGATGTCCAATTGGATCATTTTTTACATCACACTCCTAAATTGGGAATTCCTGTTGAGATGGTACAATTTCTTTTGAAACTTTTGTTGATACAGATTTCTTGCTGTGCACCACGATTTGCATTTATTTTAACAGCCCAATTTCAATGCCTTTGTGCTAAGGAGTCGGAAATTTAAGAAAGGTCGAAGTCGGATATATGTCCTCCGACTCCGCAATCCTGCACTCAGGGCCGGATTAAGGGGGGGGGCAACGGCGGCAATTGCCCCGGGATCCCCGCTGCAAGGGGGCCCCCCGTGATGGAAATATATTTGTTTCAAATAAAATACTCGTTTGAAAAATTTTCGTGATTCAGAAGCGATACAAGAATACAACTCTATATTATTTTCCTATGGTGCGTTAAGTATCAAGGGCCCCCAACCGCAACTGATTTCTCTAAGTTTGACTGTCTGCCTATTTTAGTAATCGCTACTGAATAGCCTGTAAGTAATTTCGGTTTTTGTTCAATGCAAATATATTTGATTTCGCGCTGGTAATTTTTCCTAACAATCGTTTCTTTTGGCATGGGTATGACTCTCTACTCGTGCATCACGCTTATATCACAAATGTCACGAAAACGTTACTATTTGCGTGCTAAAGCTAGTGGTTGCTGACTTCTGTTTAGTATCAATCGGTGTTGCCACTGGGGTCGTCTTGTTAACATAAGATTGTTACCTTCTTCAACATCAGATAATATCAAATTTTTGCGTTACAGTTTCATATAAGCTAAATGCTTCTATTAACAAACTTAACAAAGCGCGAGTACCCTCGTTGAATCCGAAACAGAGCGAAATATCGCCTTTAATTGGAGAAGACGTTTATATTTTACGTCAAATGTTAGTCTCAACGCAGCGAAGAAAGCTTCTTTAGTTTGGGTGTGAGATTGGTGAAAGGAACTTAAAAATCATGAATCCAACTTATTCTCGTCCTAAAATGAGAGCAAATATAGCAAAATTACAACAACCCAGTCAACGTAAGATATGTCGCCAAAGCATCAGAAAATTATCTGAGAACATCACATCGGATGTCATGGTAAAATATCAGAAGTGACAACACTAGTATCAATGATCCTGATAGAGATGGCACGGTGCAAGATTTTTCAGGCCCGGACCGCCCACAGCCCGCAACATTCAGCCCATTAACCGCCCGTGGACCGACAACATTTATTCTTTTCCAAACCGGCCCGCCCATGGCCCGCTAAACAATTGGCAGTCTTGTCTATTTTGTCTCCTGAGGCAAAATATCTCCAAGGGCTATTTTGCCTTCTGAGGCACATTATCTTCTGAGACTATTTTGCCTTTTGTGGAACATGATTGGTTGAAATGGACATATCATGTGACAAGCACAATAAACAAAGTTACATGCTTGGATTAGTGTGTAAGCCCAAAACCCTAAACCTAAGACCTTAATAAATCTAAAACCCCAAACCTAAAACCCGAAACCTAAACTTAAAACCCTAAACCTAAAACCCTAACCACAAAACCTTAACGTAAATCCCTAAACCTAAAAATAAAACCCTCAACCAGTCCCGTCACCATGGAATGATAGCTTTTGTGAGCTTAGCCCCCCCAAAAAAAGCTCCAAGCTCCCACAAACTGAAATATGAAACTATCCTGTATAAATCAGTGGATTTGTTGTGAATTTTAGAATGTCAAGATCCCCGCACAAACGTTAAGCTCCCCTATTGAATACTTTCTGGAGGCCGTTCTGCTCTCAACCTAAAACTCTCATCCTACAAGCCTAAACCTTAACCCTCACCATAAAACCTTCAACCTTTAGCCTAAACCTAAATCCCTAAACCTAAAACTCTAAACGTAAAACCCCGCAACCTTACTTACAAAGCGATTGTGATTTGGTGTATATATCAAAAACACCTACAGCACGCCATCAAAATGTTGCACAACACGTTTCCTCCAAGAAGCAACTCAGAACCAAAACCGCTGACCGCCACGCTCATGCAAGAAGTTATCACCATGCACGAAAAGTTTCTTTAACAAAGTGTACCTGCCAGTCGCACCTGACGGAGTGCTCACATATGGGAAGTGGTTTCAGTCACTTTTATTGTCACCGAGTGGTTCTTTCAACTCAAAAAATTTTTGAAGGTTTTTTCAACATCAGCGGGCGGCTCGTAGCGGCTCGGTGAAGTCCTACCGCTAAAAATATCGTTAGCGGCCCGCTCGTTCAACCTCAGCGGTCCGCCCAAAATCCGGACCATTAGCGGCCCGTGCCATCTCTTGATCCTGAACTTCTGGTTCAGTGTGGAGGTAGCCGCAGCCGAACTGCACTTTTGTTTCATCATAAAGGGCAACGTGTGGTGGAAATGAGAACGCACTTTTCTTCCGATGGTTACTATCGTTGTGTTACATCATAAACATTGAAGCTAGTCAAACCAATTACACCACATGTTATTTCGTGGTCCGTCAGAAATGGTTTTAATCAGTCGATTCGTAGAACGAAAGAACAGAAAACGAGATTGCAGTTTTTAGCTAACGCGATGCCGAAACCTGTAATGCCATCAGGACAGGAGCTACGAAAAGCGCAAAGCTTCTAAGAAGAAAAAGCGCAAGGATCTGGCAGTGTTAGCTAAAACGCCGCGACTGAATCGCTTTTTCTAGCAAAACTTTTAAGCAGCAACGTGAAAGCAGTAGCGTTAACCAGTGCACCTGAAAATGAAGGTGAAAATCAAGACATTAGCTTGGAAACAACTTCCACGTTCAGCCTGGCTGGCCATATTAACATATTCTCTTTCTGGTGTTTTTTTTGTAATCTCTGGTTTCTGCTTAATGTTCGGGTGAATGTTGTTTCTTGTTGAGTCACTCTCTAGCCTGTGAAATATTTTTTCTTGGTAAAAATACACTAGTATTCATAATCATAAATTCTCTTCACGTAGCTAACTGTGTGTGCATTTGAGTAAGCACATTCTCGACTACTGGAAAAAACAAGCGGGAACCTTGCGAATCAGCGAAAACATAAATTTTACAAACGGTGACGTCATGAATTACTTCATAGGGGGCCTCCAGTTAAAATTGCCCCGGGCCCCCCTACCCTTTAATCCGGCTCTGCCTGCACTGTATGTCCGCACCGCTTTCACGCGGTATTGCTGCGACCGTCGTGTTTTATTTTTGTGTGTTTTAGGAGCGTATGCCATTGGTGCTCGGGGCTCAGCAACAAAAACCAGTCTGCAGACTAAACACCATCAATAACAGAATCATTAACACCGTCAGTTGGAGCTTGTACCGATGCCATGTAATACCCCTTTAGGGCCAACTAAATTTATTGAAACTGGATGACATATATCAGTTAGAAATTGCTAAGCTTATGCACAGCTTCCACAGCAAGAATGCTCAGCACGTTTGATCGTCTCTTTACTGCTGTTAGTTCTGTGCACATCCATCAAACCAGAAGTTCTACCTCTGGCCAATACTTCTGTCACCCAGTCTGTTCCCAATATGGAAAGCTTGAGGTGTAAGGTCTGGTAAATTTCCATTGCGTGAGGTGTGAGGTCTACCGCCATGCGCATAGAAAAGGATACAAATGGAGCTCTCAAAGTGCGCAATACGATCGAGAGCTACTGAAGCCAGACTGTACTAAACAAATCTATAACAATTAGCTTTACTGAACACAAATATGGGCGCATACCTGCAAACAAGTATCAAGTAAACGTAGGTACGGTACAAGCTTGACAGAACGACAAGACAAACTCTGACCATGCAGCAGCAGCTGACACGTGCGCAACATGAAAAGTGTGTGCGCACAGAACGTCTCCGAAGTGCACCCCAGGGTGCACCAAAATATGCGTGGGGTGCACCACTACGAAAGGGTTCACAAAGGTGCATCATAAACTTGTCACACTAAACAGATAATTTTTACAAAAGCTTTCTGTTAACAAAAATGAACCATTAACCAACCAATGACTTTCAGGATTTAACCAAGACTTTGCACAATCTAAAGTGTGGCGCATAAGCATCACATCATATCAAGCTAATTGTAATTAAAGGATTATTCGTGATTCATAAGCAACAGGCAATGAGCCATTATCAACTGAATTATGTAGCTGAGTTACTGAATTAGGGTACTTATTTATTTAGGCCAGGGTACTTACAGACATGGGCGCAATTAGGTGGGGGACACGGGATAAGTGTCAGTAAATAGGGTGCATGAGTTTAAGTGTTTAAGCAAATTCTACGGATGCAACGTAACAAAAAAGGCTGAAGAGCACTGCCCTAGGCAACACACACGCGTCTCCACTCGGAGAATTGGATAAACGCGAACTATTAGTACACAGACATTGACATAGGAGGATCTACAAGTCAAGCCTTCTCAAGTGGAAACACTGGCCCTCAACGAAGGGTGGCACGCATGGGCCACGACCACAAAACTGATGTGATTTTTTTCGATTCGTTTTAGGCAGTGTTTCCGAAACGAAAATGATTTTTTAAAATGAAAATGTTTCTATTTAGAAAACATTTGCGAAACGAAAGTGTTTTCGAAACGAAAGTAAAGTTGTTTTTGTTTTTGAAACGTTTTTTTGTTTTTTTTTCAAAAAAATGCCAGAAACAAATTTATTAGGATGGCACCAAAGACAGGTTGTCAGATTGCAGGATATTTTTACTACAGCTAAAACCTAAACTGGGCCGCACAAAACCACATGCGGTCAGTGGGCCGCGGGTTGGATATAGCTGATCTAGCGCAATCAACGCAGTGCCGCCAAATAAATCTATCTAACGTCGCAAGTGTTTTTTTCATTCCTGGTTTGCTAATGTTCGCCAAAAACTACGCCTGCATCATGTATTTTTTATTTTCAGTTAGCACGAGTGCTTACAAACTCAATAGTTCAAGGTCTTGTTCCACTAACGTGCAATGGAAACGACTGTGGCAGCTCAAGAGCTCCAATTTGACAATGCTCAAAGTTTCTTGATACTCGCAGATCCGTATATATCAGAGCTCATATGCAACGGAAAGCGGTTCCGACACAGTATTATCATGTGCAACGGGGTGAACGATTCGTCATATTGTGACACAAAGTTGAACTTAAATTGCTTCAGTATCTGACATCATTTCAAACTTGACTATCTATCTATACGATCTTTAACCATCGAAAGGTGCAACAAACTGTCAAGGTATGTTAGACGGGACAGCGTAGTTTCTTTCGATGTTCCGGCACATGAATTTATTCTTTGCAGGAAAAATGAAAGCTGGTACTTCACGCTCAGTTCAACTCAAAACGATGCGGCAAGTGCCTTGGGCTTGTTCACTGCTACCAAATAGTTTTGCCGATCAAAGTGCGTGCCCACCTGCCGAAGCTTGCACGTTGGTGTGAAGTTTAGCACAGAGGCGCAATTGCTTCAGGGAGCGCGAACTATGCTGATTCCGAGGAAACCTCTCGGAAATCACACCTTTTCAGAGCTCTTTTTGTCAAGTAAACCTTCTAGCCATCAGAACACATCGTCTTTGGAAATCCCAAATATGTGCGATGGGACTTCATGTGAACCCAATTTTATTTGAGCTCAGGTATTACCGTATTCGACGACATCATGTTTGTATGTTTGTGACTTAATTCGATATCGCCAAAATTTTTGAAATTAAATGACAAGTCGACATTATCTGCTGTGACATCCAGTCTCTAATTTAGTGTTTGCTTTATTTTATTTTATTGCATAGCTGTGACACCGAGTCGAAACCAGCGAATGGAAAACATGCTATGAACTACTTTGAAATAGAATTAGTAATCTTTTTAATATTCCTATTGCTCTGTTCTTCACATGGTTTCGAAAAACGTTTACCTGTAAAAAACAGCATGCATCAAATTATTCCTGGAAGGCGTCATCTATATTGTTTGATCACTACTTTTGAACGTCATCTATGTCGTTTGATCACTGCTTTGGGCACGAGTGAAACCTAGCGACAAAACCATCAGCAAGCAAGACTTCCATACGCCACGGATGTCAGTGGCCTGTTGACTCAAGAACAATGAGTTGCCGCGTGCACATGTTAGAGTTTCCTTTAAAATCTAATTCATTTCATAATTTGGCATATCCGGCTTTTGAGGCTAGACCCAGAGGGTACGCATCTATGAACTTGATGTCTCAGGGTGCAAAATTTCACACTTTACCAAGATGTTGGGTAAGGTTTCAGACGCGAACGGTTTTTAAATATAAATTTATGTTGACCTCAGGCTTGAGCCCAAAGTAGTGATCAAACAACATTACAAGGGTCAAATATCTAAATTTCACAGAAAAAGCTTTACCTCAATAAATTTCATCAAAGCAGGATAAACTCTCCACGCCCCAATCATAGCTGACATGTTGAGGCGAAATGGAAATTGCGCTTTAACAGCGAAATCGACTTCAGGAAATTCAATGATTTTATAGTTGTGTTCCTCCATCATTGATACCAATTCAGAAGAGGCTTGAGGCATGCCGTCGGCTAAAATTGCTCCAACAATATACCGACATTTGTCTTCTTGAACCTAACAGCAACGAAAAGCATTTAACTCGCTGATTTGACACTGTAGGGTTCACACAAGCGTACGAATGTTATATAATTGTATTCAAGTGATGGCTCACCTTACCGAACAGCACAGGGCATTTAAAAATTTACGGATAGGCTAATTTCAGGCCCGTGGCCACAGGGGCAGTGACCACCCAATTTTTTGTGCTCTCCAAATTTTGCTGTGCCCAGAAACAATTGTTCTAAATACATAATAAAAACAAAAATCTTGCCCTCTAACAATGTATTGTGACCTTAAAATAAACTTTAAAACCTGGCTACCGGCCTTGGTATGTTGCATCCAGGGACGCAGGAGAGCGGGTACATTTCCCTCTCTGCCGTCTCAAAAGGGGGGAAACGGGGACGGAGGTACGTTTTTCATGTTTTTATAACAAATATGTTCGTTTTGTTTGCTGGTTTTATGGAGGTTTTACAAGTCTTCCGCAGTGTAATGATTTCGAGTTTTGTCAAATGAATATTATTTTGGAAACAAGCATACTTGTTACAACTATTTTGTTTTTTATAGTTTCCATTGCCCTCATCTTTTTACTGCCCCCCTCCTGCCCTACCGCTGCTCCGGCATCCCTGATTGGACACCACCAACTTATAATGGCCAATTTGTGTAGGGGTGAAGGCATACTTTATGAATTCATGTCATGGTAAAAGTTAAAATTACGAGAGTACATTGTTCTCATAGAGCTTAAAACTTTTTCAGCGGTGTGCATCATCTTCATCTAACCTTATCATCTGCTCACTTCCAAATATCTGTTATATGTTGTTTGACCAACTTTCGCTGAGTGCATTGTTTCAGTGAATCCCTTATCCGTGTTTTCTTGTGTACTGTTATTAACCCCTGTGGTATGGACCTTGAGTCTGAGATTAACACGTGCGTAAAAACGTGCAACTGGTTTGATTTCAACTTGGAAGAAATGGGCTCAGGGGCGTGACGAGGGGGTAATAATGTCCCGGGCGCCGAATCACTGGGGAGCGCCGAAAAGTCCCAACAACGTCTAAGTACTTTCTTCAATACAGTACATTTTCTCCGGAAAGAATTCAGGTTCGAACATAGGGGTGCCAAACTTGTTTCTTGGCCCGGGCGCCATCTAACCTCGGTACGCCCCTGAAAAGGCTCGAAAAATGTTGAGAATAGCGGGCAAATTTTGATCTTACACCTTCAGCCACGAAAGAAACTCACGCCTCTGACTACAACAAACACATAACAGGATAACTTGGTAGTAGACCTATGCGATAGCTTGCCGTGCACACTGCATACTCCACGCAAAATCCGCCTCACCTTTCTTGGGTCGTCGTAGTAAACCCCTAACGAATGAATGTCAGGCAATAGCTTACACAGCTCATCGAAATGGCTCCCACATTTGTCATATGGTCCCTGGTAAAATTTGTATGCGATCCACATGTTTTTCACAACTGGTTTGCCTACACTCACAATGATCCTCGCTAGTGCTCCGGCATACCACAAAGCCAAGATGACGACAAAGCAGATTGCAGCAAAAATCGCACCTATAGCAACTGAAATTTCCATTGCGGGGATTGCAAACTAACCTGTCAAAATAAGTAACAAAGTCGAAAATAGCAGACGCTAACCTCATACAACAGCGTAAAGGCGGTGAAATTTTGACTGAACGGCAAGGCGGCGTCTGTGGCAACAGCGTCAGCAGAAGAGACACGTGTCTTTCAAAGCTAAAAAAGGTTGTTTTTCGCATCTTCTGTTGCTTCGCGTTGTGCGACTGCAGCTAGTCAAGCGTGACTTTACCTTGGGCGTGACTGGGCATGCCCATTGCTTACATTTGTTTTTTTTATAAGCGGAGCACGTTGCTTCACAAGCGCAAATTCGTACGCAAACTCAGCAGTGGTATGCGACCACATGCTACTAATGAGGTTGCGTACGCACAATTTACATACTCGAGTCGAGATAATCAGTCTAACTAACTTTCAGACAACTGTGGTTAATTGTTTTAGCTACTGTGGTAGAACCTCACTATGTGTGTATGAATACTGAGTACGACGGACGCGCTCTTTAGTCAAAATAAGCAAACTATTTACTTAATCATTTCACATCCCATACTTTCAGTGAAAGCGATAATGGCTTCAGTGAAAAAGATAATGATTTTGTGTTAAGCGCTTTTCTCCATAGCTGTTGGTCCTGCTTTTACTTTTAGCGATTTTGACAGGGTTTGGTGGTCTTGGTTTTGCTTTTGACGTCTTTTGCGTCACACGCTTATTTCTTGCGTCACAGAGTCTTTTGGTTCTGAATTGCTAGCATTGCCAAGTGTTGCTTTATTTTTTTGACTGAAGATGGATTAAGAATAATCCGAAACGTCTCAAACTAAAACATGCATAGTTTTTTGAAGGCTTTTTTAGTGTTGATGAAACTGTTAAGTCTATCCCAATTTTATGCTCCAAAGATAATGGTTTCCTATTATCCTTATTTCTTCGAAAAATCCTGTTCTTTCCGCTGTTGATGCAGTCAGGTTACCAAGATGTGAGACGTTCGAAAGTACACCAGACAACACGTTCAATCGCCAACGGCTTGACAAACTGCAATAGAGTTCACTTGCCGGGAACACTCCGATCACTGCTTGATGGCCTAACTCAGCAACTGCTAAATATGTGCGGTCTTGAATTTGTGCTTTCTGTGTACAGTACCCTTTCGTAAAACACGGTGCTTCATATATCGGCCAGTCGTGACCGTCACAACGCTCAACGTACGGTAATTTGCAGCAGTTGCCAGAAGCCACAAGGTGCTTTGTCCGAACAAACTGAAATCTTATGATAATGCAGGGCGGGTAGGGTTACCAACTTTCTGTTTCGCCATTCCGGGACACCTTAATACCAAGAATTCGAAGATTGATGCAACAGAAGCTGCTTGTCAGACAAGCAATGTTATTTCGGCAAATCAAGCAAAGAGCCCTTTCATTTTGTTGAACAACAAAATACTTCACAAATCACTAGTCGTACATCCACCCTTCGTCAAAATTTTTTTGATATTTCGAACACGACATGCTTCGCATAAAATTGCCAATCTTTGAAACTAAATTACGGTCACAACTGCTGCTTTTATGCACTGATAAAACAAATACTATTATTATCATTGATTGCCAACCTTTTCAACATCCTTTTTCCCTAGTCCTGCTGCAAATTTTTATCTCTGCCCACATTCCTAATTCCAAGAGTTGCAAAACAACAAACAACACCAGCATCATTTATGGAGTTAATGATCTCCGGCGAATCAACTGAAATCGTTCTAACAACACTACTCAGGCTAAAATCAAAACTAATAGTTACTCAGTTTACACGAACAACTGCCTTTCTGGCCCTGACGAACTGTTCGAACCATTTTACACAGAAAAGACTCTACAAGCCTCGCGTAAGAATCACAAAGAAAAATTTTTACATCACAAAGAGCTTAATCTGCTCTACAGCGCAACAATTACAAATGTCGCAACAAACAGTTTACAATTATACTCATAGCTCTCAGATTAAGGACTATTTAATTTTCAAAGATATATCAATCTTAATTTACGGAAATATAGTAATCAATGAACTCTCGCTAAGACAGAGAGCAGTCAGCAACTTCCGGGACAAAAGTGACCCAGCCCGGGACACGGGACGCCAGACGTCAATTCCGGGACTGTCCCGGCCATTCCGGGACGGTTGGCAATCTTAGGGGTCGGGCCCTACTCAGGTAACCTTATTTTACTATACGAGTCAGGAAAAGTAGGGTATGATGGAACCCAAAATTTGCATAGGTCTTCTTGGGGCACGTGACATCCGTTATTTCCAGACCAAACAATTTTTTTACTTCCATATGTCCATTTTTAATCAATTTCGCAACAAAATTGTATCTGCTAGTGATGCCAGGATATTTTGCAAAAACAAGCAAGTAAATTTCAAAAACAAGCGAAAAAGAGGTTATTTAACCGAAAAACAAGCTCAACATGCCTTGGCAGGAAAATCCAACGGAACAAAAAATTACCAGGAAAATTAATTGAAAACGTAGAGAAGGAAATCCGAAAAAACAAGCCAAACTAAGCAACTTTTCACAAAAACACGCCCAATATGCTTGTAGCAGACGATTGAAACAGCAAAAGTGCCATAAAATTTGAAAAAAATGCAATCTGCAAAACAGAAATCTGCAAAAGACAAGCCCAAAACCAAGAAAATTTCAATTAAAACAAGTCCCAAAACAAGAAATACGCAAGTTTTCACAAAAACGCAACTCCACACGAAAACAAGCCCAAATTTGCGGGAAAACTGCAAGGATGGCAACACTGGTATCTGCGCAGCGAAACGTGTCGTACATATCATACAAACTTTATGCAGGGTACCACCAAAAAGGGGATTTTTTGTTTGTGCTTAGAAAATGTCACGCACCTGTTCGATCCGTTTTTTTCATATCAAACCATGGTGTACGAAGACTCTTCACATATAAGGTGTTGGTGGTCATATCTGGCCAAATAGGTTTTACACTTAAAATTGTATTGAAATGTTAACTTAGCAAGTTGTCCGAAATTTGCTACACATCAGGTAACCATGGGTAGTGTAGTCAGGGCCGGATTAAGGGGGGGGCAACGGGGGCAATTGCCCCGGGCCCTCCGCTCCAAGGGGGCCCCCCGTGATGACATTTATTTGTTTTAAATAAAATATTCGTTTGAAAAATTGTCGTGATTCAAAAGAGGTTCAAGAATACAAACCCTATATTCTGATGTTACTTGAGTATCATTTAATGATTTCTCTGCAAGTTTGACTCTCTGCCAGTTTTTGTAATCACTACTGAATATGAATATTTTCGCTTTTGTTCAATGCAAATATAATTGAATTTTGCTTGAAACTTTTCCTAATAAGCGTTCTTTTGGCATGGGTTTATCTACTGGTGCATCACGCCTACTGCACAAATGTCGCGAAAACGATACTATTTGCGTGCTTAAGCAGCAAAGCTAGTTCTGCTGTGGTTGCTGTTTGGTATCTATGATTCTGTAATTTCTTGTGCGGTCTGTAGGTAGCCGCTGCCGAACTGCGACGTTTGTTTCGTCATGAAGGGTAACTTATGGTGGAAACTTAAAACGCACTTTTCCTCCGATGGCTACTATTCTTGCGTTACATCATAAACATATGAAGCTAGTCAAGCCATTTGCACCACATGCTATTACGCGGTCCGTCAGAAAAAGTTTTTGATCAGTCGATTTGTAGAAAGAGCAGACAACGAGACTGCAGTGTTTAGCTAGGGGGATGCCGGAATTTGTAATGCCATCAACAGCTAGAAACGGCAAAGTTTATAAGGAGAAAAAGCGCAAGAATCTGGTAGTGTTAGCTAAAACTCCGCGACTGAAACGTTTTTTTCCAGCAAAGCTTTTGAGCAGCAACCCTAAAAAACAGTGGCGTTAACCAGGGCACCTGAAAATGTAGGTCAGTGCTTTTCAACAGGGGTTCCGCAAAACATGT
>Ga0210059_1007418_pt1 | contig 17420 bp, 13 predicted proteins | sample Ectturendosymbi2_FD_188042 | JGI IMG/M metagenome (GOLD analysis project Ga0210059, IMG submission 188042) | Ecteinascidia turbinata endosymbiont from Florida, USA - Sample 2 (SPAdes) (version 2) | ecosystem: Host-associated > Tunicates > Ascidians > Unclassified | place: Key West, Florida...
TCTATTGCTATGCACTGAAGATGATAACAGTTGTTATCGAAACGTTTGCAAGATGTCAGTTGTATCGTTTGCTTTGGCCGTAGTATTTATTATAAGGCTATTTAGCACTTCCGCTTTTCGTGTACCAAAGTTCAAACTGCTTCATTTCAATTTGGGTAGTATACAAGCACTTCATTTAATTTACATAGAATTACAAACATTTGGGCAGATTCCAACAGCTTGAATCATATTTGGGTAATGAAAACAGCTTAACTTGAGTACAATTGGAACCATCTGGGCAAATTTAAAGAGTTTCTTTCAGATTTGCATACGAGATATATTATAAATATTTGGGCAAATTACAACAGTCCAAATCAAATTTGAGCTAATTGAAACAACCACATTCAAATTTGGGTAGACTAAGAAACATTTTAAAATTAGGAACATGTAGTGGTAACCAGCGACGCAGCCAGGAATTTTGTTCGGGAGGGGCCAGTCATTGACGTCGTCAGATTTCAAACTTGAGCTATTTTGCACAAAGATCAGTTTGATGTCACTGGTCAATTTCTGGTCTATTACACCAGGATATGACGTCAAACATTTTCTACCAGTCGGTATCGATACATTTTAACAAAGACAAGAGATCGTTTGCTTTCGCAGTGATCACTGTCAAGCAGTTGTTAACCAAAAAGTTTTAAATGAACATTAACAGTAGCGGAGAGCGAAGCGCCGTGTAATGTTGTCCTCGAGAATATCACTGATTATGCCTATTGAATAAGTCAAAATCAACTAAAAGTATATAAGTGAATTCATAGGAACAAATCAGAGGATGCCAATAGCCAAATCTTGACTTTACAAAATACCTGCGAGCACAATTAAAAGATAAAATTCAGTCTGCGTTTCGTTTTGAACAACTCGTCGATAACCATCTCAGGATCAATGTCACATCACGATTATTCGTCAAAAAAGCCAATCCATCAGACGGTTTTGTCCAGGCCCGTAACCAGTTTGCAATAAAAGGTGAGGAGATGAGTTTTCTGTCAGGGCCCAATTTTTTAAGCTATGTCCAATCAGGCTCGTAACTAGCTTGGGTCACAAGGGTGGCAAAGGGTTTTCTGAGAGGGGCCTAAATTTTTCAAAATCTGTCCAACAGTTTTCAACTACGCCCAACAGATTTTTCCAGGAGAGCGAAAAGGTTTGCAGGGGAGACTTCGCCCCCCTTTCCCCCTGGTTACGGGCCTGTTTCCAATAGTTTTAAAGTATGTCCAACACATTTTTACAGGGCCGCCGAAAATTTTTCTAGCTAGTTACGGGCCTGGTTTTGCCCCATAGTGCTGGGTAGAAAGGCTAGCAACTGTTGAAGCGTTGAAAATCAATGTTCATTTGTTGCTGTTGTGACTGGCAACGTTGCAAATAAGTGCAACAGTGTGTAAATGTTTGAGAAAAAGACACAATTGGAGTGTCTCTATAAGGCTTAACTCGCAGCTCAGAGTTTGGGTGACTGGCTCAGGGTCTATGAGAGGGGGGTCCAGAAGGTACATTGTTCCGGGGCCCGACAACTACGGTGGGGCCTGAGACAGAAAGACAGGGCCGTAACCAGTCCGAGACACCAAGGGAGCAAAGAGTTTTCTGAGCGGGGCACAATTTTTTAAAACTTTGTCCAGCACATTTTTCCAGGACAAAATTTTTTCTAGGGGGTCCTTCGCCCCCTGATACTCCCCTATTTACGGGCCTGCTGAAGGAACGATTGAGTCTTTGTTAATAATACACTCGGAATAATGTAGCGAAATTATTGCCGCCCGGTGATAAAACTGGTTTGGCCTAAAGGTTTGGTAAGAAATGTGATGTATTTTGATGTGAGTTGCTGGCAGTGCATTTTCCTGATACGATGTAATTATTAGCAGTAATTATTGTTGAACTTAAAGGTTTGCCTACTTTGTTGAATTTAAGACATTCACGATTACTGTCCCAGTGTGTTCATTCAACTGAATATTCCTTTACGTCATTTACTTTTAAACATTTTCACAATACAATCTAATCTAACAGCAGTAGCCCTCGAATGTTGGGCATATGTGTAAGATAATAACTGAAAAGTTTAAAAGTAACAAGTAACTGCAGTGCACGACGCAAGTGCTTATAGTGTACCGTGAAGGTGTGCTGTGCATTTTGCTGATTGTAAAACTTGCGCTGCAAGCTGATACAAGGTCGAATCGAATGTGGATTTAGACTTAGCGGCCATACCCAGAAATCTACAGATTTCGAAACATACAGGAGAAACAAACCACTTACAGTATTTCGACAATGCTTTAAAGCCGTGGCCGCCGCCATGTGGCCCGTGTGGTTTATGTGAATTATTTCCAAATATTTGTATTATCCTGAGAATATTCTTGGCAATTCCAGCTACAGTAGCATCTGCTGAAAGATTTTTCAGCAAGCTTAAACTTGTTAAAAATTATTTGCGGTCTGCTATGTCACAAACACGACTTGTTGACCTAGCAATATTAAACATTGAGCCTAGCATTGCCAGACAACTTGATTTTGATAGTGTTATTAGAAATTTTGCGAATAAGAATACCAAAAAATCGCATATATAGTAGTTAAATGATTATTTTTCTAATTGTTTCTTTGATTAGATTTTACTATGAACACTTAAAAGTCAAGTTTAGAAATGGTAATATTGTCACATTTCTTGAGTACCATTATGTTTTAACGTAATGTTTCATATGATCAATAAACGAGCACTTCTTGTTGAAGTATGATGCACATTAGTTAGCCTCAATTTTTATTTATTTTAAAAAAATTTTGCAAGTCTTAGAGGTCCCCAAATGGGTTTTGTTCCGCCTAAAAAATTCTTTTGGAGGCCCTATACTGGCTCACTGCACCACGCAAATACCCATCTTTGATATTTTGCTCTCAAGACTAACGATCGAAAAAGAGACAACACCATATCCAGGGCCGTCGCCAGCGGGGGGGGCAGTGGTGCCCGGCCCCCCCATTTGAAATATGTGCCCCCCATTTCACGTTTGGCCCCCCGGTTGCTGCATACATCCAATACTGTATTTTAAAAATGTGCCCCCCCTTCTGTTTTTTGGCCCCTCCTTCTGGTTTTTGGCCCCCCTGCTGCTAAATCCTGGCGACGGGCCTGACCATATCTCACACAAAATCACCATGGCTGTTTAGTGACAAGTAATGGTTCGCCTGCTAATGATTTTTTATATTTACTCTCTGAAACTGTAATAAATGTGATATTAACAAAGTTTGTGCGCTGCGCTGACAGTGACTTGCTATAGGCTACATTTCAAAATTGAGGCCCTTCTACCTGGCTTCGCGTACCCATTAGCCACAATGCCAACCGTGCTGTGAGAAACATTGCGTTGTTGCATAACACTCCACTGCTTGGTGCGCTTCGGGTTGATCATGTCTTAACCAAGTATGTTTGTATTTGGTTCGGCAATACTTCATGCAAATAATCCTCTCAAAAATGTTTCATCTGAATTTGTACCCCTTTGCAAGAAAGCTGCGCCCTTGCATTTCACGAGCTCAGGCTACATCACGTGCTGAGGCTACACCCCAGTTCGTGTTGTCCTCATTAATTGGCAACTTTGCTAACAAAGTTGCATGCTTTAATCGTATAGTTTCGCATCCAATCGTAAAAAGTTACGTTAAACCTTGGTCAGTGAGAGAACACGACACTACGTGTGTCCGACTGTTCCGTTTAATTTCGAACTGTTGAGATTGATATAAAACACCAGTAAAAAAACAAGTTTTTTCGGGGAGGGCCATGGCCTCTTTGGCCTCATTCTGGCTGCGCCTCTGGTCGTAACCCACCATTCCAATTAACCCTAATGTTTGTGAACCTCAAATTGTTGATGCTGTAAAGTGTACAACCAAAATGTAGTTGTAGCTGCAGAATGTTTTGTGGTAGTAGTGTGGTGTAGCTGTGATGTGATTCTGTGAAGTTTTTGTGTTTCAAAATTGCTCGATGTTGTGAGATTTGCAAGTGAGACTCTGTTACCACGAAGTATTCATGGACAGAATCAACTACGTAACTGCAGCGGTAACATATTGTATGATAGTAATGTAGGTGTGATTTCATACTGTTTAGGTTTTCATATTTTCCGTTTGTTTCATGCAATGAATTTCACATGTTGCATCCTGCCAAATTTTAATGCTTCAATTTAAGGCTGTGAAGTGAAGTTTTCATGAACAGCAGCAACTGGACTATTTATTGCACTGCATATGCTAATGCAGTCCAGTGAAGTACTGCTATTTTTATAAAATATTCTTGTTGATATTATAAGTCATTTGTCATTGGAAATGTGAATTTTACACCTTTCTTGGTAGTTGATCATATAGGCATGGGCGTCCGCAGGGGGGGAAAAACGGGCATTTGCCCCCCCATGGAAATTGGGACTAAGAAGGAAAAATTTCTGTACAACGTGAAATCAGCAGTTTAATTCTGATTAGTTGGGTTACTTCTTGCAATGACAGTTTATTTGCCGATATGATACTCACACTGCACTAGTGGCAGATTCCCTGTTTTGGTAACATGCAGTTATGAGCTTGCAGTTCACTAAATCCACTTCTTTGCCTGCAGAGGCAGGTTGCAAAATTCTCGACCTAATTGTTCTACTATTGGCCTTTGTTGCGTAACAATACCATGGCAACAAATCTTCGAAGATGTACGTCACGACACGGTAGTATGCATTTTGCCGCATGTAACTAAACTATTGAACGCAGACATCTTGGCAGGTAATGTAGTGAGACAGTGACTGCTGATATCGGTAGCCACGTAGGTTTATACCAATGGCGGGCCAACTGCGGGTCGCCGACATATTTTGTGGGGTCTTCTAGATGAATAGCAATATCTCAAATTGATTTGTTGCCTCATATTTAACGTTTGTTTCATTTGTCAATGTCTTTACACAAGTTCGTGAAGTTAGTCACCAGCAGTGGGTGAGTAGCGTAGCCAGTCCAAAAATTTGGGAGGGGCCAAAAAATTTTGAGGGGGGAAAAATCCTTGATATTAGGCAAATAACACTATTTCGTTTCGGAAACCGCCTCTTAAAACACAAAATGACTAAATGTTCTGAAAATTTGTGGGGGAATGGTCTCCTAGGCCCACCTGGCTACGCCTGTGTCGTGGGTGGCCCTGTAAGAAATTTTACATTGAGCAAATATTTGTTTTAGTGCGCATGTAATTTCACAACCATGTAGACACACAAGACACAACCAGTGAAATGTTTCGAAAGGGCTACGCGATGTATACACGATATCAAATTTGGAATGTTGCAAGTGCGCAAGAATAAGATTTCACTGCGCAAATGCTCTGGTAGTTCCGCGCATTTGCGCATCTTAGAGGAAACACTGGTCACTAGGGAGTCTGTGCGATTTGATAACAATGACAGTGAACCTAAATCGCAAGTTAGACTACTTAAGTTCCCGGAAGAAAATTAAATTTTTTCAAAGTCATATCGTCGAAAGTATTTATTCCTTTCCGCAATATCACAATGAAAACGAATGTTTTTCGCGAAGAGGCAATTGCAGACCACAAAGTGGAAGAATACGAAAATAAATTGTAAGACTACTGGAGGGGTTGCAAGCCAGATTTGACCATTTCCAAGAGTTCCTTGTAAATCCATGCAATGTTATGTATCGGTGATGGCTGTCCAGTTTGCTAACCGCTTGTTACAAATTTGTCTGCTGTAGAAATAAAACTGACAGAAATGCAAGAAAATCTTGCTCAAAAAAACTTCAGTCAATGCCACTCTACACTTAATTTTTGGCGACATGTTCCAGAAAGCAAATACCCAGAATTTGAAGCACCACTGTATAACTCATTTCTGTGCAGAGAACAACATATTGCTGTGAATTCTTTTTCTCTGTAATGAAGTTCATAACGTCAAACCATCGTGCAACCCTGAAAAATGAACACTTGGAAGAACTAATTTGTACAGCTTTAGTAACAACGTACTGTCCAGATTTTCGGGGACTAGAAAATCACACAAAAACTTAATACTGACAATTACTGCACATCAATTAATGTAAAACTTGCATTCCTTACCGTATTTTTATCGACAATACAAACTGGTTTTGCGGCTCGTTGGTGCTTTTGGTTTGTGCAAATGACTTTTCCATTGAACAAGTTTGCCCACCCTTGGTTTATACTATGTGCAAAAAAACGTGAGTGAAAATTAGGCATTGCTGCCAACAAAACGCATTTTTTGGAACCAATGTCCCTTTAAAGGTGCGCAAATACGCAGTGCCAGTGCCACTAGACCATCGCAGTGAAATCTCATCTCGCATGCTTGCAACATTCCAAATAATCGGATAAGCACGAAAACAAGGAGCAGCTGTTTGAATCAAATGGGTAGTTTGTTCGCATTTTCATAACATTTTACATTTATTCTAAAAATTCAAAAAGTTTATAACTCATTTAGAACTCTGCCAACTCAGTGTTAAAATATCCATGCTCACGAAAACAAGCATTTGCTCCGTGTAAAGTTTTCTTGCAAGGAAAACAATGCATGCAACTGTTGCCGCAACATTGAACATTTTCTGTTTTATACGTCCATTTGCGTTGCATCGCCAACAACCTCAAAAAAAGATAAGCAAAATGGCGTCTTTGCCCCCCCCCCCTGGAAAGTTTCTGCGGACGCCCATCCATATGGGCTGCAGTGTTTGTATCAACCCCATATTTTTATTTTTTTCTTAGTATGCTGTGTCCAGTGCACATTTAAATGTCTAAGCAGGAGTGGAATTTGGTTTTCATAATGTGACTTTAAAAGCTGTAAACGTTTAAGTAAGTTGTAATATTTCAGAGTACAACACATTGCAGTGAAGAATGCCTAATGTGGAAGGCTAAGCTATATGCTATGTATTAAACTGCCTCCTTTCCCTCTCCTTCTTTGAGACTTGCCCTGTTTGCAGCAATGTAATACTTGATATCGTAACCTGATATATTTTACTCTTTTCCCAGATTGATTGCAATTGTGGCTAACACAAATGCACACATCTATGCTAGGGCAGCGCAGATCTTAGCTATTAGGATGATCGTTTTGAATGAATAAGCATAGAACGTATATAAAAATTGTAAATGAAGATGCTGAACAACATCTACCACATGTGGTGGCATGAACAGCAATTTTGGGAGGGATTTTATTGTAATTGACTAACCTTTTTCAACCAATAAATATAACCATTGTTCACATGTGGCTGTGCAGAATATTGACTGATAGTTGAAGGCGTACGGCTTTTAAGACTTTGTTGTTTGTATGTTATTGGGGAAAAACAAGGTCAAATTTGGGCAAAAATGTTTTGCATCCCCAAAAGTATGCACTCCCGTACACCTATGCTCGCACGTACAGTACTATTGAACACATGCTGTCTCATTTACCCGGAGCAGCGTGCAAACCGCTCCTCCATAGTGCATGGTGATGTTGCTTCCGCATTTGTTTTCCTCTGTGATGCTCCGGCGACAGGTTTCAGCCTGCGCTACGGTTTCGTTTTGGCTCTCACGTTTGTATGCGGCGACGGAAGTTTTTTGATACCTATATGATTGCAACGGAGTTGGCGGGTTAACTGACAATTGCAAATGACTGGGAATCAAGACAGCGATTCATCACAAGCTCCGTTGACCAATTTCATTCATTCCGTTGTGAACGCGTATTTTCTCAAAATAAAAATTGATCTATGACAGCTATGTCTAACCCAAATAGCTTACTGAGCCAAAAATTATGTCACTATCCTAACCAGGGCCGCACTTTGAATGGTTTACTTTGATCTCAGCAAACTAAATTTAGCTTAGCCTAATGTACTGAAAGCGTTCAAATTCTAACTGCAGTGGTAACAGACGTGATAAAATGGCATTGGGACTAGCCGCATCAAAAATGTCAAATTCAAGATTATCAAAGTAAGAACTGGTTGTCAGTATGTGGGATTCTTTCACTGCAACTGAAACTTAAACTGGGCCGCACAAAACCTTCGACTGGGCCGCCGGTTGGACATAGCTGCTCTATGAATCATGCCGATACCGTAGTGGCAGGCACTGAAACGAAACCATAACTTTTGTTGCAGGTCGTTTGCACAACGGAAGAGGTTTCTCATCATCCGCCGAAAATCAAGATGGCCTTCATGCTCGTTTCGTATGCAGTGCACGACATTTCGGAGATCTTATTGCGCAGTCTAAACGACACGCTTTGGGAGTTGACGGTCGTTCACCGCACTGGACGTGATCGCCAGCAGCAAGCGACGTTCTGCGCAGTGCGATACCGTTTCGTATTTCCACTTGTAAAAGATCTGGTGCTTTGGAGACCCTGTGAAAATCGCTTGCCTGCGAGTTGAATGTTTTCGCTGACAAAAATCTACTGAAAGATTGTCAGTGTTCACACCTCAGGGAAGTGGCACAAGTGTACAGGATAACACCGGCGGCTTTTGGAAAGGTGCACATAATGTAGTAGACATATTTCATTGATGGGCGTCCGCAGAAATTTTTCCCGGGGAGGGGAACATCGACACTTAAACTTAGCTTAACTTATTCAGGTTTAAATGCCAGTGGACGTTGACAAAACGCTTTAATTGTACTTTGTCCCAATTTCCAGGGGTGGGCAAATGCCCATTTTGCCCCCCTGCTGACGCCAATGGTTTTACTAGATCTGTGACCATGCGGCACTGGGCTTTCGTTTTTTAGAAGTAGCATCGTCGAAATTCAGAAATTTTTTTCCAAGTGGCTCTGTGCCCCTTTGTCCATGCAGTGCAAGAAAAAGAAGCAAAGGAAGCTGTGTTTTAACAAGGTTGCAACCTGCTACAGGCAACGTAGTTGGAGTTTTATGTGCGGTGAGATTCACAAAGCATTACAATAAAAACCATAATAAGTTGGGGGCTTGGAGACACGTGAAGAAGTCTGGGAATGCAATTTCCCTTTCAAATGTGTTCAATAACGACGTTCCCCAAGTCCTTACTCCTAATAACGCCACGTGCCGCGCTTCGCCGACGTCTGTATTTGTGGTAAGGTTTCCTCCCGGTATCACCCCATCTTTCCTCTTTTCTTGGAACGACTGTGATAGCGACAACAGTCATTTCTCTATTCCATTTGACAAGGATTCAAACAGTTAAGCAAAGGCCTCACTATAGTAGGCACTATAGGAGTGCCATAGGCCCCAAACTTTTGTTTGACATAAGAATACTTTATTCTTCTACCCCAAATGCCCACGCCAACGAAAATGTATATACTTCCGCTTCCCGCCTGTAAAGCCGTTTTACTTTTGACGCAAATCCACGTCATATCGATAGAATCGACGATTGGGACTTCCCCTAGTAAATTCCTATCAAATGGTCCACAGTATACAAGTGGCCCGTCTGCGTTTGAGGAGATTTCGCATAAAATCTCGTCAGGACTGCCTGTGCTACCGGCCCGCCATAGGCGTCCGCAGAGGGGGTTAAAAGGGGCATAAGCCCCCCTGTAAATTGGGATTGAGAACAAAAATTTTTTGAAAAACCTCTAGTCAACAACTTAATTCCAATTAAATGATTTGCTTCTAGCAATGACAGTGGGTTTGTCGACATGACCCGCACAATGCACAAGAGCCGCTCTTCTGGTGTCATGCAGAGATGAGATTACAGTTTACTAATGTCCGCTTCTTTGTCTACTGAGGGAGGTTACGAAACTTGTGAGCGGATTGTTCTACTGTTGGTCCATATAGCGTAACAATAGCATAGCCTCAAGTCTTCAAACGTTCACTTCAAATTAAGATAGTGGGCGTTTTGCCGCATGTGACTGATGCAGGCGTCTAGGCAAGTAACGCAGCAATACAGTGACCGCTGATAGCGGTTAGCCACATACTTCATATTGTGTGAAAAGACGCATGAGCGAAAATGTAGCAATGCCTCCACAAGTTTGAAAAATCCATTGCTGGTGTAAGATTGTGAGTGTGACCAATGTGCCTGCGTGAATAGCTTAAATCAAGGGTTGGGCAATTAATTTGGCTTGGGGGCCATTTGAAAGCCGCGTTGAGCGAAGGGCGTACCTTAATTCTAATCATAAGAATCTAATGGAAATAGAAGCAAGTCTCGGCTCAGGTGTAGGGCTAAGTTAGAGGAAATTTCAGTAACATTGAGGCGGACCGCATGTGGCCTTCGGGTTGCTCACCTCTGGCTTAATCAAACTACGTTTGTTCAGGTTTCTTTTGCCACAGTATAAGACTCTATGTGGCTTGTTGGAACACGTCTTATCCGTTAAGGTTTAGTTCTGGTTTCTGAGTGAGTTCCCAGACGTTTGTAGCTCTAGCCGAGACTTCAAATGCTTGCAGCTCTTGTTTGGAAGTGACACAGAAAAATCTTGCAAGATAAACTAAAGTCATAATTTGTGGTTTCTTTAAATACCTAGGCACTGCTTCTTTGAAAAGAAGCGCCCTGCTTTGAAAATCAGGCGCTAGGCAATTTTGTAAATTATATCGGAATATACTCCACTATTGCTGCCAAAGAAGCGCGTTTTTGTGACTACTGCCATAACAAGGGACATTTTCTTTGGTGTAGAAAGGCAGAAGTGTTTTATGAAAGTCCATTTGCATTGCATCGTCAGCAACCTGAAAAGTATAAGCAAAATTTAGACATTGCCGCCCACTGGAAAAATTTCTGCGGACGCCCTTGCCGCCCGCGCCATGGCTGTAGTGTTTGTTTTCAGTGTGATCTATGCACTTGTTTCCTGATGGTTTTAAATGTATTTATCGTCTGAACCCTTGTTTGAGGTCGATTTAAAATCTGACCTTATGATTGTTCATTACGTATCAGAGTTTTACCGAGAATCATGGTTTTCGGAGGGGGGGCCGTCTTTGGATTTTGAAATTTGATATTTTCCGCTTAACGTTTAAATAGAAAAATGTTTTTCGTTTAGTTTCGAGTCGGTAAAATGAAATTCCACCACATTTGGCCCCCCTGGGAAAAATCCTTCCGATGCCCATGACGAGCGAATAATTTTGCAACCGTCGTAAATAGGTTTCTATGGCCTAAAGCAAAACCGCTTCCCGCAGCTTAACCTGCTCAGGAAATCCTTGGTAGTCCACTAACCAGGGGCGTGTTTTTTTGTTGATTCCAAATACTTAGAAAAATGTTAGAAACCTGTTTCCACGACTTTTCCTGATTTTCAGAGACAAATGGAATGGAGCTAGAGGTATTTCACAAAAATGTCTGGAAGCCTATAAAAAGAAAATTGGGGCACTCTACTACTCTGGTTTTCCTGTTGTGTAGGGAATTTTGATCACGCTAGTACTTTGAAATTTCAAATTGATTTTAAGTGCAAAACGTTTTGTGGCAGATATGACATCGGAAATCGATTTCGTGAAGAGTAGTGCACCATGACTTGATATGACGAAAAAACGGATCTAAAACGCGCATGACGTTTTCTACGCACAAATAAAGTTTCCACAAAAAAGCAGTTGTTTGGGGTGCAGTGTATAAAATTTTTAGGCTATGTGTGTTTTTCTGCGCAGATAAGATTTTGTTGTGAAAGTGATTATTATAAATGGACGTCGCGAAGTCAAACATAGTTTGGTCTGGAAATAGTGGATGTCACATGTCCCAGAATAAAAATCAAAGTTAGGGATGCATTACACTTCTCATTCCACGATTCGTATAGCGTTTGAAGGTTTTCTGAGCAGAGAAATATGTGCGTGTCCCAGGCCCGTAGCCACAGGTGGGCCGTGCCCCCAAATTTTATTGTGCCTAGAAAATGTGTTTTAAAAAAATAACAAACACAAATATTTCCCACCAAAAGGACTTTACAGCAGAACCGTCGCCAGACAGTCGTCAATGGGAGGGCTTTACGTTTGTGCTGGAGGGCTTTGTGTTCGTGCAGGTGGGGCTGGACATTCAAATTTGACAAAAATTCCACTAATTTATAGTGTTTCATATTTCAATTTGGGGGGTTTGGAGCTGTGTTTGGGGGGATAAGCCCACCAAAGCCCCCCGTGGCGACGGGATTGCTTTACAGTCCTCACCTACCTTAAAACCTGCCTGCGGGGCTAACGTATTCCACATTTTCTGTCTGACCAATGCATTTCACGTTGTTTGTTTTTCTATAAATACGCTTTATTGTTTCGTCATAATGTTGACTCCATGCGTTCGTAAAAAATAAAACAATGTGCAACGCTCGTACCAGTACGGCGAGATAAGTCGCACCGGGCCGCAAAGGCCCAGTATCGGGGAATGCAGCATGGCGCACGGCCATCAGGACAAGTCCTGCTTGAGCGACCGATGCCGCCATGATCTGTGGTACTATGTTTGAAAGTAGTAAGCGCAGAAGTGTAAGGTAGCGCGACATGTTTGCCGGATGTAACGAGTGGCAATAACTTTATCTTTTGAGAGTTGTTGTCGTGAATGTGTCCCAGGAGCGGAAGTGACGCACGCTTCTTGGAGTCGAAGATCATACAAGGGGAGAGGTCCGCCAACTACTTCAACTTCGGCGCAGGACGACAGCAAGGACTTGGACTGAACAGCGATCTCATGTTGACGCCGACGACGCTCTTGTGTGACTTGCGGGATGCACGGAATGGGGCGATCGCTTTGACGACGTCACCTGTGTAATTTCGCCGATGACTTGTCCAGGTGGGGGAGCAGTCCATGCCGCTCATGGACAGCTGAGCGAACCACCACTGGTGACGTTGCAGCATGCTGCCGAAACGTAACAACGCAATTGGTCATGCGTGGAGAAGCAAAAAACACCCACCCGAACGTTTCATTCCTGCAGACTAGAGAGACCTTCGATCCGCGCGAGCATTTACTGTAATATGGCCCGCATCAAAATTTCATTACCAAAGTTGGAACACAGCATCGGGACAGAAAAAAACTTCGCCAAGCAAACGCGTAGACAGCGAGCTAAGAGAAGTATCTCTCACTCTTTGTCATTGTTTTATCTCCTTATTTTCATTAAGCAAAAAGACAAAATTTTAATACAAAGTTAGGTTATTTTTGCCGCCCACCAGCAATCTTTTACGATTGAAACCGCCGTAATTGAAAATACGTGCTGTAGAGCCTTGTTTGCGCTCATGGGTGGATGCTCATTTGCATAGGCGTCCGCAGGGGGTCAAAATGGGCATTTGCCCCCCTGGAATTTGGGTCTAAGAACCAAAAATTTCTAAAAAACCTGAAGTCAGCAGCTCCAATTAGTCAATATGATTCTTGCAATGACAGTTTATTTACCGGTATGACACTCACACTGATGTAGCTTACACGAACCAGGTTCAGTGTTCTGGTGTAATGCAGTGATGAGCTTGTGTCCGCTGTTTTGCCTGCAAAAGAAGTTTGCAACGTTACGTGCTGTCTGTTCTACCGTTGGTCTTTATGTTGTAACAACAGCATGGCAATAACTCTTCAAAGGTTTTCTTCAAGTTGCGGTAGTAAGTGTTTTGCCGGATGTGACTGTCGAACGCAAACATCTCGCAAAGCAAGTAATGCAACGAGACAGTGACTACTGATAGCGGTAAGCCACGTAGTTTTATACTGTGTGAAAAGGAGCATGAGCAAACCCATAGCAAAGGTTTCACAAGTTTGAAAAATCCATTGTTTAGTGTGAGGCTCTGGGTATGACCAACGTACTTGAGTGAGCAGCTTATTCAAGCATCGCTTATGCAGGCTTTTTTCACATATGTGAAGTGCACAGCTGTGTTGATAGCACAATGTTGAACCGCGTCTTGCATGAAATTTCGTGATGAGCGCAGAATGAACGGAGCAAGAGCGCCACCTAATCCACTGAAAAATCTTCGAAGGCTTGCTTCGCCGTTTAATGTGAATAATATTCATCATAACCATGGTTGATTAATTTATTGTTTCTTATGAGTCAGCTAACAAACAAAAACAACACAAAGAGCAATCGCGCAATAAGGAAACCGATTGCTAGTGAACATTAGAATAAATGAGAACACAATGGCAAAATAACTAATCAGTTTGAGCAGAAAATGTCACTGTGTCACATACGATTGGGGAAAGGCAGTGGAGGTCATTTAGTCAACCAACCTCGTTTTTCAATTTTCGAAGTGTTTTAAAGCAATAATTGGAAATTAGAGTCCGAACACCTCTACTATGCACACAAAAGATTGGATAAAACTTTATGGACGAACTTTAGTGTGGTCAGACAAATGAATAAAAAAAATAAAAAACTAAAATAATTAATTAATTAATTAATTGATAGTTCAAGGTTGATACCTGTCTGAAGAACATTAAACGAGGAATTTGATATATAAAGATTAATATCATCAGCAAATAAATTAGTATGAAAAGAGGAAGTTTTTGTGATATCAAATGTGGATAAGGAAAAGCAAAGGTGAAATGACACTACCTTGAGGGACACCGCAAGATATCCTTTTGTATGAAGATTTAAATGCACCAGTTTGGTGCACTGGATTCTATTCTGTAAAAAATTTGAGAATAGTTTTTGCGAAACACCTCTATAACATAGTGATAGAGTTTATCAAATCAAATGTTTTGGTCACAACAGTCAAACACTTTTGACAGGTCTAGAAATAAGGAACATGTAATCAATTGACTATTAAAGTTTTTGAGAAGTTCATCATAACTAGTTGTAATGGCAGTGATGTGCCCGAGTCAATTTTGTCGAATCAGAGTCACAAGCCCATCGAGTCAAAGTCATCCAAAATTTTTTCGCGTCGTGTCAGGATCGAGTCATGGCTTGGTCGAGTCGAGTCCGGGTCAAGTCACAAGAACTGTCCAATCACTTCAAGCCAGTGGTTTACAAACTCGAGTCAATGTCGAGTCATATGAATTTTCACATTTTTCCTGTATTTTCGTGATATGAAATAATGCCCAACATGGTATAAAATGGGGCTCGAGAAGTTACAAAACGGTGCCCAATGTTGTTTCAGCAAGTTTGAATGCAGATTATTTGTATCTAAGTTTTCACGAAAGCAGTTTGCATTTCACTTGTCTCTTTCACTCTCAGTCATTTCCACAAGTCTAGTCCGACTTTGCTGCAAGAAGTATACTTCCTTGTCTGTTGCATGTCCAATAAATGAATATGACCTGAGACGAACATATAGCCTACTTGGACTTGACTTTCAATCTTGGGGCATTCTGGTATTTTGATGTATTGGATGTTATCATACTTGCTTAACCAGATATGGATTGTAATTGATATTTTTTTGCACTAATTCGCAACGTTCGGTTCAGTTTTGGGACTGCAGATTACTGTGTTGATAAAAGTTTCTTAAATCCGTTGAGATTGTTTATTGCGTTTGTTTAAATGTTGAGCCTTGTCTATGACAAGAAAAACAAGTCTGCTCCATTGTGTATCATTTCATCAAAGTTACACAATTGGTTGGACCAGGCCTGCACAACATAGAGCCGCGGGAAGAATGCGGCCCGCGAAAGCTTTGGCAATTGCAGAAAATGTTGTAACAGCCCGACCTCGGATATATAATTAATTGAAGTTCCAGAAAATCTTTCAAACTACAACAAAATGAAACAGTTTTTGTGGTCCGCGGCAAGGTTATGTTGTTCAATTTGGCCCTTCCACCCTTCTGCGTGGTGCAGGCCTGGGTTGGACATTCATTGGTCCAATCCCTTTTCGTGGCTCATCATTGTTATACCTTACGAAAACGTTTAATAACATTTAGCACAGTTTATCATTTTAACATGTGTAGCTCAGAGCCGTCGCCAGAAAGTCGTCAATAGGGGGCTTTGCGTTTGTGCGAGTGGTGTTTTATGTTCGTGCAGGGGTACATTCAAATTTGACAAAAATGGCGACGGGACTGGTGTAGTTCAATTCTATTCAGTCTTTTGTGTTGCATACTTGTTAGTCTTCTGCTTTGATATCTTACAGGCTATTGCTGAGCTTTACAGAGCTTTTCGTTGCATTGCTGTTAACAGTGAATATTTTGAAGTCTCTGCAGTGTCAATTGTTATGATGTTGTGAGCAAATGGTAGATCATAAGTTAATTTGATTTACTTTCCAGACTATTTATTTGTCTTTGAATCTTTGAGTTGAGTTACATATGAGTATTACAGCTACAATTACACATCGCTCTGAGCCAACCAAAGAGAGAGTCGAACTGACGACTCTCGGCATAACAGCATTATAATATAATAATAATAATGATGTTTTATTGCGGACTCATGGTCCATATCACAGTTATAGATTCACCATTCAACTAGGTTCACTCTTCCATTGTTGCCATGAATTCAACGTTAGGCTTTATGTGGCGTAATCACTTCGCCACATTACTTCCCCATTTCACAAGCTAAAGACGACAATCAACGGTGGATTCCAGCCAACGACACATTGGGAGCCATTTGTTGCAGCCATAATGCTGCAGCGCCCTGGGCCAGAGATGAGCGGACTGTCATATTTTGTGATCCACAACCAGTCCTGAAATTTTAAAAGTCAGTCCTAGTCCAACCATTTTCCAAAAGTTGAAAACAATTAAAATCCAAGTCCAAATAAACTCAGAATGAACAAAAATGCAGCTTTTTAATGACAAAAATTGGGCAATCTTTTCCAATAACTCAGTCCAAATCCGGTCCTGATCCTAGAATAACGAATAAATTTACAGTCCGGATCCGATCCAAAATTAACAAAATTCGTCATAGTCCGGGTCTAGTCCAATCCAAGTCCAGTCCAGAGACGAGCATTGGACTGGACCCGGACTATAGCAAATTTTGTTGAATTTGCACTGGACCCGGACTGCAAATCACTCTAAAATTAAAGATCTGGATCGGATTTCCACCAGAGATGATCACAGAGCCGGAATGCCGGTGTGGACTCCGGCCGGAGTTTGCATTTTAGGCTGGAGCAAGAGCCGGAGTCAATATTCTAGGTTCGAGCCGGAGCAGGAGCCGGAGTCAACGTTAAGGTCTGTGCAGGAGCCAATCGAAATTATTAAAGGACCTAATTTCTGTAATAATGCTTGTTGTCAAACAGAATGAAATTAATTTTAAACGTGTTTTCTGACCAGTGTCGTCATATACAGGATGACACAAAAAAACGGTCATCACCAAAAATCGAATAACTTCTAAAATTTTTATCTAGATTGACACAAAACTTCAGCTACATTAGGTCAAGCCGGTGTGGCAGACATCTCCAAAGTTTCAAGTCTGTACTACAAAAACTCGTTGTTTCACTGACGCTCGAAAAATGTGCTCCAAATGAGCTCCCCGGCGCTGCAGGCACGTTTGGACCCGGCGGGCAAAGTTCTCCATGACCCTCCCGCATTCCTCCCTTGGGATCGCTCTTATTGCTGCTGTGATTGCTGTCTTCAGGTTAGGGATCGTCTGGAGGCTGTTGCCATACACCCTGTCCTTAAGGTATTCCCACATATAAAAATCTGGGAGTTCAAGTCCGGTGAATGCGGCGACCACTGCGGGTCACACCTGCGGCTGATCAGTCGGTCAGGGAAACGCTGCTGTAGCCATGCCAATGATTCGTTTGAGGTGTG
>Ga0210059_1007419_pt1 | contig 17419 bp, 16 predicted proteins | sample Ectturendosymbi2_FD_188042 | JGI IMG/M metagenome (GOLD analysis project Ga0210059, IMG submission 188042) | Ecteinascidia turbinata endosymbiont from Florida, USA - Sample 2 (SPAdes) (version 2) | ecosystem: Host-associated > Tunicates > Ascidians > Unclassified | place: Key West, Florida...
CAACTATAGCTGCAAACGATCATCCATAGATTCACCTATCACGTCCTGCAACAGAAAAGACATTCGTTAAAAAATGGGTTTTTTATCGAACAAAATATGGGTACGCATCTTTTTGGGTCACCCTGTACAAGTTCATTTGAGTTTTTGGTTGTTCCTAGCAGAATGTAAATGCATTTTTGGGTCTACTACCTGTTCATTGTTATTTAATTACCTGCATTATGGATTTCTTATTAATACATAGCATGTATATATTTTTCGGGCTATAAGCCGCACCCAATTAGAAGGCCCAGTATCAGTGATTGAATGCTAACTGTTCTATTTTCATACAAAAGGTGCATTAAATGAAGCAAAACTCTCTACAATTTCACAATAATTCTCAACGTTGTTCAGTTGTAACACATAAAATACGTTGTGATTTTGAACACACGTGAAAGCCTCCTTTAAGACAGTGGAAGAAACTGTCACATAGCTAACGGCAGGTTCTTCAAAATCAAACACATGCAGCGCTCATAGTTACGCTGTAACTAGCAATTAAATAAACAGCCCCGTTTACCACATAACATTGGTTCTTCGTGAGAAAGCACAACCTGATTCATATATAAGGCACACTTCCGATAAGTGCACCTTATGGTCTGAAGAATATGGTAGTGGTAATGATGCATTATAACTCCATACAGTAAATTCAGTTTTTCTGGATTCAATTTGTCCCACAACTTTATCGAGATAACGCAAAGATTCAAATTTTCCAAAAATGTTTGTTTCCAGCCTGACGTCATCTGGGTAGTAAGATGTTGCTAAAAATGAATTGAACATATTCAGTTGACCAGCATCATATTTAAATGGAAATGAAAGGAATTTGTTAATGTATGTAACAAATTTATGTATATAACATGTTTATTACATCAAAATTTAGCCAAAATGTTCAGACGATCATAATCTGGGTCATAGTAACATAGTGTGAAGCATGCAGTAACTGAATGATGAATTCCTCTTCCCGTTCATTCAAGTTTTTCTACAAACCATAACTATATTGCATATACCTATGAAAGAAACAGGTTAAGAATAATTATGAGACAGAACAGAACACAATTCGATGGAAAAAAGCAGTTGTTTCTAGTGTTTAATTTGTTTTGTGGTGAACTTAAACCTTTGTTTTGGGTATAAGCACCTGTGGAGATGGGACTGACATTGACACAGCAACTGACAGTAAATTCGGAATTGCGAGCTATGTAAAAAAAAGAACATTTTATCTAGAATAGGTGAAAATCTGGATTGTCAGTTTGTTTATTAACAAGTACTTTTGAAATAATTATAACACCAATTTTATCCGGATTCGACGAAGAGCCGAATTAACCAAAGTTCACTGTATTTATCAATTCTTTCAAGCTGAAAATGGCTTTGGTTTGCCATGTGCTCTACCATGTTTGCATGGGTTTTCCCTTCTTAATGACTTTCATGTTTTGTTGTATTTGATATTTTGTCGAAGTTGTTTCGTTACGGTTGCAGCTCCGTGAGTAAACTGAAGAAGTGTGGTTGTTTTTAAAACAAGAAAAAGTTTAACACCTTTTACTGAACAAATATAAACCACAAATGCAGGTGAAAAAGAGCAATGGAACCACTACACAGCTTTCTCCTATGCTTGCTTTTGTTGACGCATTACTATGGCAAAGTTTGGCATCCGTTCTCATACCAGGTAAGTAATAGCTCAACTTACACATCTGGTAAAATCATTCTTAATTCCAAGAGTAATACCATCAGTTTCAATCAGCCTAGAAAGGAGCGCACCAACTGCTTTCCACAGCTTCATCAACACAGCTGTCTAAAGTTATGACCTAATGGTACATGACACGGTGCCGAAAATGGCGCGCGGCATCGTTCGGAAAAAACTTCAGAGGTTTTACTGAAAAATTGCACTACCCATCAAGTGTTACAGTAAAATAAGAATTAATCTATTTTATTTCACTCGATTGGACAGTTTATTGACCCGACGTGGTTTGACTAAAAATTTTTCAGATAGCTCAAATTCGGAACACATCTCACTCGACAACAACATTTACGTTTTCCTGAAGCATTACAAAACGCACGATTAGCTCTGTAGCACGACGTACTATCATGATGAATAAGGGCGACGGAACTTTGTGGTGGGGAGTCCTGGGTCGGATCTAGATCCACGAAGTACATTCATATTTTGTAACACTGTCTCCGAAAGATACATACTGTTGCAACCTCTCTGGTGGCGTTGCGTTGATTGTTTGATTCACCACGAACGGGATGTGTGTGAAGAATAACACCATTCTATATGTGGCGCGAACAAGCAATAATAGAGTGGTCATGGCATATGAACTCTATTGTTGCTTGCTGCCACAGTGCGAAGCTTTGCGCATATGCCGCTCGGGATTTCCGATCGCAACAATACTTTGTATGATGCAAACCTACGATAAAAATGGTTTTTGTTGTATACATTGCATGTTTCAAAAGTGCATTTTCATTGTAGCAAAATTGAGTTAAAGTTATAAACACCCATGAGGCCGATAGCCTTTTGAAAGTAGAGTCCCAGTCAACGAATTGTGTCAACACGTTAATTATCAGGCGTGACAAACATCTTTTTGTGTGTAGAGTTTTGTAATATCCGATTTGAATTGTAATCAGAAAACATATTGGATAATGTCTTCTCAATGTACATTAATCTCAATTTGTGTAAACAACATTTGTACTAAGGTTCAGGAGCAGCTTATTTTAATTCATCAAATACCTTAACACAGGAGTCGCAAGTGGCACGCGAGTTTAATTGTTGCTTGTTCGCCTAGAGTGATTTGACATTCAAATGAAATTGTATTGAATTGATTCTTTTTGGTACACATATCTGCTTCAATAAGCTCTATCCTGCTGGTGGATTATGCAGTTTTAGGCAGAACTGAACGAAAATTATGCGTGTCTTAAAGAGCAACTGTTTTTGAGATGGTCACCGTTGGCGTTTGTCATATTTCGGTAAATTGACATGGTTAAACATTAAATTCCAACACTGCAGTGATCCGGTGACAGTATGCTTGAGTAAGCGTACTTGAAGAAATTAAAGTTATGATAAGCGCAATGCGCATAATTATTTATCGTACTTCCTCACTTAATATACATTAGGAATACATTATCCAATAACTCTGTTTTCTGATTACTCTTCAAATCAGATAGACTACGTTAGTCCGTGTAGAGGCGTACTGTGACCCAATTTCAGTTTAATAAAACCCTTGTGAAACACAAGCTTTCGAGTTCGCCGGATTGCCGACCTGCTGCATACCATTGATCCCTGCGATTCATCAATTCAAAGTCATTCTGAAACTGTGCGTCATGGAAAGACGACTCGGTAAAACAAAATAATACTATTTCCACAATATAACCTATACGCCCTGTATGATATAACACATACTTTTCAAATAATAATTTAAAAAATTATTAGCCACCAAGTTTCATCGCTGCCGTATTCATATGTTGTTTGTAATTAGGTTATGCATACAGTAATACCGGCTAACGCTAGTATGTCTGCAGAAACTTTTGTTTGATGTTTTCCCCATTGTTACATCACAAAAAGCACATGATCGTGACAAGTACAACACACTCAGACCGCCATGATGCGAACTGTTCTACATGCAGAGAGTAAATTTGGTTAGGACTGCCTTCAAATTACAACATGTTTTAATCATGTAGTATAATTATTCCTATAGACTAGGCTGATGGAAAGCAGCAGGCTTCTTCGTTGAGACTTAATTAGGAGTGTAGGGTGGTTCTTCACTGCTAGCGATAATAGATTCATTTCAGCATAAGGTACTTCCCATGGCCAGCAGTGAGTAGGAACTGCCCTGATTTTTGCTAGAAAAGCCATTTTCGAGGAAAATTGCACAAAAGTGGTGCCATGGTTGATTGCACACTCGGAGTGATTGAACTACCCGACTGTTTTCCCCATTACTGGGCGAATCTATGTGCTGTAACCACACGGCAAATTTTGAATGCGTAAACAACCAACAGTAAGGACAAGGAGGTTGCTCTACAATACACTGGAACTAAATTGTATAAAAACAGTGAATGCTACGTGTGCCTCGTTTTTGTATCAGGCCACCAGTGAAAATCGGAGCGATGCTTCTACAATATAACCATACAACTTGGTTGAGATGGAAATAAGCTAGCCTTGTCGGCAAAATCAGGCACTCGGCAACACTTGAAAGATTATGTATTTCATAAAGGAAAACTAAAAATCCATGAAATAGTTGGTGATACCTTGTATATCGGAACATCCCTTGAAAAACAGTGAGGGGTCTAGACCACCCCGACATCTCTTGTTCCGTCGACCAGTGATAAATCTACATTTTCCAAAAGGATGGCCTAAATCACACTCAGTATGCTTTAAGTGTTACCTCCAGCCCAGGGTTCCCAATCAATTTTACACCTGCACCTCTAAGAAGTTTGTACTGACCTCGGTTTGTAATAAATAAGTAGCTTTCGAACATTTAGAAAGGAATTTTCATTAATATGTAAAGAAAATCAATCTTATGGGCAAGGATGGATGACACAGATTAACATTTGAATATACTCTACAAAAATAATCACTTACCTGAAATACATATGTACAAAAAAATAAAATCAAAAGGCTGACTTCCAAAAGTTGGCGAGTGTAGTTCAATTCAATGATTCCTTTGTTCCTGTTTCTTGCATAAGAGTTTTTCAAAACGTGAAACTATGTTGCTATTGGCAACACGCTTGTCTGCTTGTGCATTCAAGAGATTTCGAGATCTCGTCTGACAAGAGAGTGCTAAATGCAGACTCGCATAGATGTTTTGTCGAAATGGAATCAGCACAGCTAGTGCAGTTTATTTGGAGTTTTGGAAACATAACCATAGTCGAGCACCAACAACTCTCCAAAGTTTTACTCTCAAATTGCATTTCAAGAGCATGATTTCAACGCAGTTCTGCAATATCTTTTTTTCACCTCTCCATCATCTGACATTTTATTTAATTTGAAGGACTACTGTTTCATAATCCATTCTTCATAAGTTTCCATCTTCCATACGTCAGAATGTCAATCAAATGACGTCGACAGCTCTTCCAAATTAAACACAATTTATTAGCAAAAACTTGGAATCAAACTCGAAGATCCATTCTTATCGAATATTTCTTCAAGTGATGGAATAGTCGAATAATTCCACTTTTCACTAGCCAACAGGATGGAGAAAGATTATCTTTGAACGAATTTGGCTTTTCATAGCAATTCAATATGTTTATATTTTTGCTTAGAAGTGATAAACTCCGATGATTCATGGGGAATATGTCACTCAAATAAGGTAAGATTTGCTTGTATTCTTGCGACTCCAGCTGTCCAACCAGAGCACAGTGACGTTCCTCCAGAATGACTTATGATAAGTGGGTTAAAATTCTTCCACGTGAGAGCCAGCTGACTTCTGTATGGAAAAGCCAAACTGTATGTTCACTTCCAAGATCTCTAAGTGACTTAACGAGGCAATGATGTAGAGCACCCTCCTTTAATCCAATTGATGGTCTTAGCAGAAAAATCAAGGACTTTCTTCAATTTAGGAGGAAAGGTATTTGATAACAGCGCATGACCATGAAGGAAACAGTGAGCACCTTGCAAGTGTGGAATCTCCTGTTCCGTCAGTGCAGAAAACCCAGATTTATTCACCGACATACAGCAAGAGTAGCATCAGTGCACACAAAGCCAATACTTTGAATATCCAATTCATGTTTTGCAAAGAAGTCTTTCACAAACTAAAACACAAATTTTGCTGTGGTGGTTGTTTTCAGTTCTTCACAGAAAAAGATGTTATCCATTATGGTACCATCATGGACATACCTCACCTGTGCCATAAGTTGACCGCAAATCTGGAGAGAGATGCTGAATGTACAAGCTTTCACATGTGAAATAATCAAATAACTCGTTCCAAAATATCTAAACTCAAATCAGCAATTCGGCTTTGTATAACATTATTTTATAGCGGCGCCAATTCCAGCTACTTTCTTGTTTCATTTCTGAGAATAGTTGTAACCATTTCTATTACACTTGGTTTAATAAGCTCTTCTGCAATAAGATGATGTTTCTTAGGCTTCTTTACTTTAAACGCCACTTGGTATGAAGCTATCAGCAGTGGTTTGTCAACAGATACAAAACTAGGGTTGCCAGATGCGTTTTGTAAAAATACCGGCCATTTTTTCAACAGTGACAGATCCAGGTTGTGTCGTAATTCGTAAGTGCATATGGCACGGGATTCTCGAATAACGTATTTTGAAAAGAACATTTTTTTGAAAATGCATTTATTTTTTGTTATATTTTTTTTCAATTCAATAAAGCTCCCACAATGCCGTTTTGAAATTTTTTCAAACAATGTATAAACGTGTGGTTTGTGAACCGAGTCAGTAGCCCTAACCTACTTTAAATAAAAAACGATAATTGCAATGTTTCATGTGAACGGTGGTTTTCCTAAACTATCAAAATATAATGCACTTTATAAAAATGCAATATTCCATGTTATAGATCAATTCCTCAAGTGAACATCTTCTGCATTAGTTCTTTTTGCAGTTACTGCATATATTCATTTTCAAAATACCGGCTGCAGGCACGGATTTAAAAAATACCGGCCACTGCTAAATTTGCAGTAAAATACAGCCCAGGCCGGTGAAATACCGCCCATCTGGTAACCCTATACAAAACCTAACTTTGGAAGAGTTGCTAGGGAATCAAAACGGACAGCTTTAACTCGCAGACTTTTCATCGTGGCCCACAATATTAGCCCCGCCATGTCAGTTGTCGAAGTGTTCTTGCAGCTTAGATAGCTTTAAATTTGCCTTGGAGAAAACAGTTTCGCACAGCATGCACTTCGGCCTTCGCAAATCCTCAAGATTTTTCGGGTGCAAATGAAACCAAAACGAGCGTAGTCATTCCATTTCTTCGACGTGATCAAGGGCTATGATGATAATCACAAAACCCTCTACTATTATCTCCACTCGCAATTACGTAGAGCAGACCTTCACATCACTCCAAGTTAACCAAACACTTTCACAATACCAACAATTCATTCCAATACGAAAGGAAGTGCACACGACTCTTTCCAGCTGCAATCGATTCGGCTCAGATCTATTTGCCAGTGCTGCCACACTCACAGGCTTCTTCGCAAAAAAAACACTAGATCTGAAAAAAATAGCCAGATTAAAATTTTCTGCATTTAAGTTAACAGTTTTGCTTGAAATCATTTAAAGATGTATTTTATCGCCCAAAAACATTTCACCGTTCGCAAGTATATTATAGAATGATCAGGACAGAGTAAAAATTTGTATTCTCATACAAACACCTGGTTCCCTACTCAACTGGTGTAGTCATGGCTTTAGTGTGACAGATGTATAGGCTACTACAGTAGCAAACCTACCTAATTTTCGTCTTGTTTTAGCAAATTCGTTCTAGCCCTATTCTTCTAGCATGTGCTTGAATTTCTATCACAAACTTGAAAGATAGCCTATGTCAAGGGTGAGGGGATCTTTGAATGCTACCATTTCGGGCAAAACGGATCAGGTGTCTTGTGCCTTTGGCGCATAACAGATCAGGTGTGTTTGGGGCAAAACGGCTTTTTCTGGCATCCATGAGTTGTGTGAAAATTTTTAGAAGCACGTTTAGGGCTATGAGCTTTCAGGACTTGCACTGGTTGGAAAAGCTAAGCGTCATTTGGAGCCAAAGTGGTCTAGTAGGTAGGAACATTCGACACTTGACTAGCACTCATATGACACTTCACTAAACCTTTTTCCCAAGCCGTGGTACTGGGATCAACCCAGAAAGACACTAAAATGTGAAATAGTCCTCAACTTAAATTTGGTTAAAAACTATCAGGTTTCGAAGCGAAAATGCAGCTAAGCAACGCTTTTTTAAGAAATGTACTACGTTAATAATGGCGATCCGCTTTGCCCCTAACAAAAATAATAATCAAAAGGTCGTAGAAGAACAAGCGGTTTGACGAGGCACTAACTGCTATGTCAAGATTGCTCTTATCAATTTGAAAGTTTCAGCAATTTGCACGGTTCAACAGTACCCTAATGTTATCAAGTGTGATGAGGGCAAATTGAGGCCTGTCTAAGACAAAGTAGCACACGAACAAACAGATAAAGACAAACAAACAGATGCCTTAAATATGAACAGTTTAAACTATCTCCCAAGTTGACAGTTCCAGCTTATTTGTGGTTGAATACCAATCATTTACGAATTTTTCGATCAGATAATCTGTATCAAGATAAATCTTGTAAGGAGATAATTAACGAGCAAGACAAAGAAAAATTCCAATAAAATTTCTTAAAAATGATTAGAATATAAAATTATATCTTTATTATTTGAAAGTTTCTACAAATGTCAAAATCGCTATGCAATGTTTTAAATATTTTTTTTTGGGCGGGGCAAATGCCCACTCCACTAGTTGCGCGCCTGGCACAGCTCATTACAACCAACTTAGATGCAAATGTCTCCTGAAAATGTGCCTTTTCCGCGGAATACACTGCATTTTCATGGCACCTATTTTACACAGTTTGCACTGAATCCAATCTTCTCTAATTGGTTGACATGAACATAATCTTCCCCACAAATAATGCAGCTGCTTTCTTCAGAAGCTGTAGAAAAAGACAGGTGGTACAGTCATTATTCTTTTTTTTTGATGTTTTTTGCTTTTCTTTGTGGCAGACACTTTTTCGTTTAAGAGAATTTTGCATGGAGAACTTGACAATATCTTAGGCTTTTGTGCTTTTCTTTTCCTGGTTGTCACTTGTGCCTTTGAATAGCTGACAACCTAATTATACAAACTTTGATGATTTTGGTTGGTTGGCATCCTGCAAAGCGACAATTTTCTCGTGCAGAGGTTGTGACGAATCACTCTCTACAAGTCGAACATTAGCACTGTTTGTAAAACATTAGGGTCGTGACCACTCAATATCTTTGTGTTTTGAAAGCGTCTGTGGCGCAACTTACACTGCATAAGGCATCTGGTGCAGATTTTTCGAAGACCTGTAACTCTGCATAAGGTTGTTGGCTCTGGCTTCCGTAAGCTGAGTTCTGGATGCCGTCTCATCAAACCAGCCAACCAATATTTTTCTACTACTGTCGTGTGATGAATGAAAAGTACCTTAATATTGTTGGCAATTGCTAACTGATGTGCAAGCGATTTCAACTTTGTGGACGCAATTCCATAAACATCTTCTGTAGAATCAGTATGTGCTCAACTAATTCCTTTTCTGTTTCGGAATCAAAAACCGTCTTTCTGCCAAGCAGAAGTTTTCCAGGTTCGCTTACCCTTCAATATGTTTTTCAATAGTCCGTTTGGGAATGCCATAAACTCTGGATGCTTCTCGTAAAACAAATCGTTTTGCTTTAACATCAGTGATTGCTTTTTGCATGTCTGCATGTTCCCATGCCCCTCGATTGGTCTTTCGTATATATCAGCGGTTCCCAAACTTTTTTGAGCGCGACCCAATCTGAATTTTCTGAACACCTCGCGACCCATGCCTCAAACATGATAAAAAAATAAACATTTTATGGATGATTGTTAGAAGTAAGTTGCTAAGTTAGTTTTCACTGTCAGCAATCTACTCCTTTCGCAAGTGCCTACACTACAGACAGACAAAGACAAGCAGTGGTAACGGTGAAAATATACAACCCAGGTTTAGATTGACTCGGCCCGACCTATTTTTTGCCCGTTGCAACCCATTCTTTGGGAACCACTGGTATATATATTTCTAGGCATATCATGTAGGCCTATAATTTAAGTTGAAAAATGATTCAGCAACTGCAAAAACTAAACGAACAAAAACGATTTAAATGTTTCAATTGTGCAAAAAAACATAACTATGTTCAAAAACTTCACCAGGTACGTAGCCAGGAGGGGGTCGAAAGGCGCCGTCACACTCCCAAATTTTCCGAAAATTGAACTCTTAGACAAAACTGCACCATATTTAGTTATCCGGTATTTAAAAAGGACTGAGACTATTTTGCTTCTAGAAACAGTCTATCAGTCTGACCTTGGGTTAAAATGGGACGCGTCCCGTCATGCCCCAGCATTTCTGTCCTATTTTACCTCAAGAAGGTGGTCATTTTCAAAACTTGGTAGAGCTCTGGATGCAAGACAGCCAGTAATTTTATTGGGCAAATTTCCACAGCACTTCTTGCACATCAGCACCATGTATTGGACCCAAATTCTTTGCATATCTCAGACAAAATCAATAAACAAATATCTAACCCTTATAAGGCATACATTAATTTTTAGATATCAAACTTCTCTTCTCAGCTGATAATGCTCTTCAAGCGAAACTTCACGTGGAAGAAGAAAACATGGCAGTCTTTCGCACATGCAACATCAGATGGCGCTAATACTTACGGATCAGACACAAATTGATTGTCCCTTTTTACCCACTGTCCCGCACTACCCCACTTTCCCTACTTGTTTGGCGAACAGCCTATTAAGTAAATGTAGATGCATGCAGGCAACTTGGTTTTCACCATGTTTACTTGTGAAAACACTCGTACTACGCAGGCAGTAGAATGTGGCAATACCAAGAGGTTGTACATAAGCTTTGGTAAGAAATTAAGCCTAGGTTGCCATTCTTTTTAGCCTCTGCCAGAATTCAGCTGGGCTGAGTTCTAACATATCTTCAAAGCATTTCTGGTATGTGGAAGCCCCAACTATTCCGGCGATTCATTCTTTGCTGGTGTGAGCAAGGATGGGAAACTGAATGCAAGTGGTATAACTGACTTCACAGTTCTTGTGGTTGACGTATCTACTTTTTGAGTCCAGTGCTTTTACTTTGCTAAAGTGCAAGATTCCGACAAATCAAATCTTAGTTTGATCATCTTGGAAAATTCCACTAAAAAAGAAAAGATATCCAAACGAAATCGCTCTTCGATGCCTTTTAGAGGTTCTTGCAGTAGCAAAGCTTCACAGACCCCACCAACAACAATATCTTTTGTTGCCTTGATATGATGAAGGATGCAAGGGTTAATGGCATTTAGTTTGATGTAAGCCACAGCTCTACCGTTTATAAAAGGCTTAAGAATATGCTACGATATTCATCTGAAATTGACCTGTGGGCTTGATGCAGCCGGAATATTGGAAGTCTCTACCGGTATTCAAGTCGTCATTTTTTGCAAAATAAACGTCAAAAACAAAAGCAGGTGAAATTGAAACAAGTTTGCTGTTGCGACTAAAACAAGAGCACACATTTTTATGAACATTTCCGACTAAGAAGGTAGTCGACTGCACAAAGTGCAAAAGAATGACATATATTACAAAAACAGACGGAACATCTTCAAGTTCGCTTGGAAACCGCTTTTTACTCCAGTCGTTGCACAATCATCACTTGCAAACCCAATAATACAGTATTCGTGGAATGTTTCGTTCTTGCAGCAATTTCTTTACAGCGTTGTGAAGTCCTTGTCCCGATGCAACATCTAGCAGGGAATCCACAGTTTTAACAGCATGTTCGTGAAAATAACGAACGACTATTACCAAAATTTGTTGAACAGCAATATCACTGCTCTCATCAAGTGGAAGTGAAAACATTTTGCTTTGTAAAATCTCTTAAGTCCCCTTCTCTTGTCATGCGATATCATGTTGCATGACATAACCAGCTTTCGTTTTATTTAATGTGACCTTTTTTGCTATTGCGCTGTCTGGAAAAGCATTTTAATTGTTGCAATCAAGTGGTCACTTTGGCTGAGGGTGTATCAGCCATGAACGCCGCTTTTAAAAGTTCTGCTTTCGCAACCTTTTCTTCCATAGAGTTAGGAGTCTTGGGGGTTTTTGACCAAAGTGGAGATACCGGTTTGATAAGGCCTGGCTGTCTTGTTTTTATGCTTCTTACTGGCTGCCTATGAAGACAAAGCAGTATGATTTAGATTTGTAAGCTTGGTGTCACAAACACTAACAGTACGAAGTTACTTCCACGAGGTTAAGTCAATCTTTAACTCAGCTTCATGAAGCCATTTGCTATTGAACAACTGCTCATACCGCACCTTTTTCTGCTTGCGTGGGGGTGTCCTTGCTTTATCTTCATCTGATGAAATAACCTTCTCAACTTCCCTTTCTATCAGACTGATAACTGCTTTATCTGTCCACTACTGCTGCAACGTAAGTAACCAATCAACCGTACTCAACCCTGGCTGCTTACACCAATGCACATGAAAAATTGATAAAACACATTGTTTTGTTGGTGTGAATCTTCACAACGATTAACGAAATCAATTGTTTACGGATAAAAAGGACTGAAAATTTTTCTGTTTCGGAGGTGGCAGGATTTCAGTGAACAGTACTTCAATCAGGTTCTATTCGCGTTAAAACAAAAAACAGGTTAAAAACTGGCCAACGTTTCAAGGCGAACACGCAATTGAGGGCTGAAAAGCTAGAAACAAGACAACCGACTTCTTCAAACACGTGCTCTGCAAATAGTCACCAGGTCAGTCCGAAATTCACTAGATCTAGTGAAAAATCATTAGGCGTGACACCAGTGCTATTTACTAATTACTAAGTATGGTGAAATGCAGAATCCGCTCGTATATATGGGTTACTACTCGTCAGACTATCCTAGAATTACCCTGAAAAATGATTGTCACGTCACAAAAAACAATGCCAATAGCTAGTTTGTTCATTCGAGTAAAACTACTACAGGCTCGTAAAAAATTCGAAGTTTGTTCAAACCTTTTTTAACACATAGGCCAACTGTTGGATTGCAGCGTTATTCACCGCATGAAATGTGCTAAATCGCCTCTGAAGCATTCTTTAGTCTTTACTCCCGGAATCTTTTTCACATAGTATGGACAACTGTTTCTTGAAACGCACGTTGGCAAAACATCAAAACATTTAGTGCTCTCCTTCATTCAAATTCCTTTCCACTCTGACAATTACGAATTATGTTCATTTTGTAGTGATCTGTGGATAGTTTGATTGTATAATGGACGCTCTCGCTTTTCTAATCCGGCCCTAATTGCGATACCAGTTCGGAGGGGGTCAATACGCTATTGAAATTGTTTGATTGCTAAACTGAAATGCTTCGTTTATTTTCAGGTTTTGTCATCAACCGACTCTGTGCGTGCTCGTTGATGTTGCTTCGCCGAACATTGCCTAATATTTCGCGTGTCACACACAAGCTTACGACAACGTCTATTGGCCTGTTGGCTATTCCGTTAATTGTGTCTCCGATTGACAGGTAAAGTGCTGCAGAAAGCACAATTGCATAAATGCAGAAAAACAAACGACATTTCAGAGACAAAATCTTTGTATTTTTGCAGATTCGTTGACGCCACCATGGATGGATTCATTCGAAAACTGTATCCTTATCAAAGCAGCTCAAGATGACTTCTTGATGCTGTGATCAGCTTTACGCCGGCCGTCAGCGAAAGTGGTGGATTATTACTTCCCCTTCTGTTGCTTTCTGTTTCCTTCAACGTGATACACCAACGTTTGTTTGCTGAAAATACATTAAATTTTCAAACTTGAACTCTTTTGTAATCTCCACTGTGAAAGGAGCCGCACACCCAGATGCGTAACGAGGAGGAAAGGGGGTCACAATTACCCGGGGCTGAATCACTGCTGGAGAGCCCCGAAAAGTCCCCACAATGTCGGTTTCATCCCCAGCTCCTACACCAGTACCACTATTCTGTACTTTCTTCAATACAGTGCATTTGCTTCCAAAAGTCATCAGGTTCGAACACGGGGCGCCAAACTTGCTTCATACCGCGGCCGCCGTCTAACCTCGTTACGCCCCTGCGCATACCACTCTACGCTATAACGCTGTAAGAACTCAGTAAAGTTTATTTTTTGCTAGGATTTGTTGACTTCTACAGTGCTTCTCCATAAAAAGAATTGCTTGAGATTTTCCGTGTGGGGGATGCTTCCTGTCATAGCGCCACCCACAGAACGTAGGAAGATGTAAAATTATAACATTCGCCCAGTGCACCGCATTTGCTGCTTGACCATGGCTTGCAGTTAAGAACATAAGTTGAGCAAATGTGGACGACATGCTACCCCAGGCTTCTAACTTACGTAGACCTGTTCCTGCTAGCTTGCATAGCGGAAGAAATTTTCACAAGCACCCTATTGGTTCAACCATATGTCCTGCTTAGTCAATACAATTATTTAGCTAAGTTTAGCTGCCGTGAAATGTAAGTTTAAGTGTAAACGTGCGTAACCTCTTCGTAGTACCCGCACAGTCTTTTATGTGACAAATAGTTTCGCTGTACTATTCCAACGCTCTTAATTTTTGTTATAACGTTCACGAGCAACAAACACGCACTGTTGCGTGGCCCTCAGCATAGTGGTACTGGTGTAGGAGCTTGGGATGAAACCGCACACCCAAAAGTTTTGATTTGTCGAAAATATGGGCACAGATGCTTCGACACCTTTGTTCTATTTGTGTGATCAATGAGACTGACTGATTAAAAACGTCTGAATTTCATCTTTTTTTTCAAAAAAATCTTTTGTGTAACCTCCAAAGAAGGTCGTCATATTTCTTTTTGTGGGAGTGAGAGAAAATTTGTAGGGGGGAAGTTTGCCGCACAATTTTTTGGGCAAGTATGGAGAAATTCGGACTAAAATCCATCGCAACCCCAAAAATTTGCCTGCTCCATGTATGCTTCAGCACACACAATTGTTGCTGCAAATACCTCTGCAAGTAATGGTGTCATCGGGGCGTATGTTGACCCCAACATGTTATACAAAGGAACGGAGTTCTCCGACTTCACCATGCATAAAGCAATATCGCTATTCATGAGATTTGTCAACAGAAATATATCACAACTTAAATTGATTGCAGCAGAGGATGAGCATTCCGAATCCAAAACATGTTTATTTCGAGTTGTTGGAACCGACGTGCAGCGGCGGCTCGTATGTAGGAACTGCAACACACCCTACTTTCACGGTAAATTTCGTTATAGGTAAATTTATTTTTTTACTTTGATATTTAAATTTGCCTTAACAAGAGTTGACAATGTGTTCTTCCTTCCCAAAAATTTACATAGCTAAATAAACAGCACAAAGCTAAACAAACATTTATTTTTGGTTTTGTATGGGAAACACTGCAAATGACGAAAGTCTGGATCTTGCAGCGCCGGTGTCGCTATAGCAAAGTACTGGGAGGATTGTGGCCTGTCAAATGTCAATCAAGCACAACCAACCTGGAACTGCGAGTTGGAGCTATATTTTCCACAGCGCTGGGCTGGCAAGTGCAATGGCCTGTGACGGGCAGCAGCAACAGAATCACTTTGTTCGTCCCAGTGCTGGTGACCGTGAGAGCAGTAAGGAGTAGCTTACTTGAATATAGCTTTGTTGGCTCTGAAGCTTGACAGTGCACCGTGATTTGACACATTGTGTTAAACTGGTAATGAGGCATTCCTCCAGTGATTACATTTGGTGAGTACTGTGTATTTTTATACTAGACAGCTAAAAAGTAAAGTGAAAAACTAATAATAGAAGGACTCGAAACAATCTCAGACAGTTCTGCTGGCTCCACACCAAGACGGTACCAAGCAAGGTCAGAAATGTCACTCCACCTGGTCCTTGGACGAACTTTGGACCACTTTCCTGTGGGTGTAGACTGTAGCCTGATGGACTTAATTTGATATTCTTTCCTGGGGTATTCTGGGCACATGGCCGAACTAATATAGCTGGGATCTCCCGATTCGGAGAGGTGGCTTGACATCCTGGGCTTTACGGATTTCAGACCTGTGATCTTAGTCATGCAGTCTCACACCGAGAACTCTTCGCAAATATCCTATGTCTGCCGTTTATTTTTGACAGTATTTTTTCAGTCGTCACCTAAGATTCGTGACCACAGGTGAGGATCGGAACAAACACCGATTAAAAACTGAAAGATTTGCAATCTTTGAAAGCTCCCGTTTTGTCACCACGGAGCAATAAAACTCACAATGGAGATCCATCACTGAATTCACTCCGCTGATACTAGGTTGCACTTATATTATATAGAGAGTATGGATTACGATCTTTCGATTGTGGTGACTATCATAGTGACTTGTTACTCATGGGCACCATCTAGCGGTGACCATTTATTTACATGTGGCGCCATCTACCCGCCGCCACACATGCAGTACCAGTTTGTCTGCAAAAAGCAAACGGTTCATCCCACAGTTCCCAACAGTGACACCCTTGTCAACGCGTCTGAGACTGTCTATCCAATTCATATAGACCAAAGCTCTTCAGATTTTTTGGGAGAGGACCACATAAGCTATTGCACAACAGTTCCGAGGGCCAGACATTTTGTGTGATGTAATTTTTTCCGGATATGTTACATTCTACCAAATTAACACATTTTTCGCAATTATTTTGTTAGAATTAGCTAAATGTGCTTTGCGGCCGGGTGAAATGCCTTCGCAGGTCGGATTTGTCCCGCGGGCCGTAGAACCCCCCCTGATACAGACCATCAAGAGGAGTAGTATCATCCAGCTTTGGTTCAATTATTTTCGTGGCGTCTTGGCATACACTCTTCCTGAGAGCCTTAGCAAAGAGATGCCGCGGTAGTTGGTTTATTCACTCCCGTCTCCATTTTTTTGTATTGGGATGATCAATTTGAAAATCTTTCGGCACCCTTCCAAAACGCCATGCCACTTGACACATATGCGTCAGCCAAGCCATCCAGCGTTCCAAGTTCCCTAATTCACTATCAAACTTTTCGCAATCAGCTTTAAGCTTGGATTTAGCAGCGGCATCAGAGAGCTTATTGATGCACAGTTCTACGGAAGCTTACACCTGTGCGAAGTCAAAACATCCCGCCTGAATAACTTTGCTCAGTTTTGTCAGGTGAAGTGCCAATGGTGAGAAAACGAAAGCATCCTGTTAAAATTTTTGGGTTTGTAAGTCGCAGTAAAACAACGCGTATAGCATCATTTATAGTTTCTGACAGCTGCTTCAGTGCGGCCCAAATAGCCAAAATCTCATTCCTAGCTCTTACTGTTGCCTCCTCCACAACCACCTTACTTTGCATGAGCGCTGCAACTAACGACCTTTTGTCTTCATCGTAGTCTGATGCATGATGTCCCCAGGCAACTCGATCGCAACGGTGAAACAGTAAAATACTTCCATAATTTCATGAAAGTGCTTTCGCATTTTCGTACACCATACTCTACAAATCTGCGCGGTATAGCAAGAAGCCGATGTGAGGCGGTGCGCATGACAATGCACAGATACCACCAAGCTTACAGTTTTCATTTCCAACTGCGCCGGAAAAATGTGTCGGCTCATAACATTGTAGCCGTCTGTTGCAATGGCCACGTACAGGAAAACATGGTTTCCTCAAATCGTTTTACTTCAACACAAGGCAAAACCATACCTAGGCTTTCAGAATTTAGGGTGTCATTGCAAAATTTTAGGGTGTTATTTCGATAACCACA
>Ga0210059_1007420_pt1 | contig 17419 bp, 13 predicted proteins | sample Ectturendosymbi2_FD_188042 | JGI IMG/M metagenome (GOLD analysis project Ga0210059, IMG submission 188042) | Ecteinascidia turbinata endosymbiont from Florida, USA - Sample 2 (SPAdes) (version 2) | ecosystem: Host-associated > Tunicates > Ascidians > Unclassified | place: Key West, Florida...
TAACCTAAAAAGTTAGTTTCAGGGCAAATTGTTTATTTTTAGGGAAAATTGTTATTTTCAGGGCAAATTTTTTCCGCCCTCCCAGTAAAATGCCTTCCCGTACGCCTATGGGAGAAACTAACCCTTATAGTATTTCGACAATTCTTTAAAGCAGTGGTCGCCGCCATGTGGCCCGTGTGACTTGTGTGAATTATTTCCAAATGTTTGTTTTAGCTCGAGATTATTCTTGACAATTCCATCTACAGCATCTGCTGAAATATTTTTCAGCAAGCTTGAACTTGTAAGAAATTATTTGCGGTCTGCTATGTCACAAACTCGACTTGTTGACCTAGCAAGATTAAACATTGTGTCTTGTATTGCCAGACAAGTTGATTTTGATAGTGTTATTAGAAATTTTTCGAATAAGAATACTGTACCAGAAAATCGCTTATGTGATAATTAAATGATTTTTTTTCTAATTTTTTCCTTGATTAGATTTTCTATGAACACGTCATGTTTAAAAAATGGTAATATGGTCACATTTCTTGAGTACCGTTATGTTTTAACGTAATGTTTCATATGATCAATAAAACAAGCACTTCTTGTTGAAGTGTGACGCACATTAATTAGCCTCAATTTTTATTTATTTCAAAATAATTTTGCAAGTCCTAGAGGCCCCAAATGAGTTTTGTTCCACCTAAAAAAGTTTCTCTTGGAGGCCCTATACTGGCTCACTGCACCACGTAAATATCCATCTGTCATATTCTGCTCTCAATACTAACGCTCGAAGAAGAGTCAACACCAGATTTCACACAAAATTACCATGCCTGTTTGATGACTAGCCCAGGATTTGTGCTTTGGCAACGTCCACAGATTACGCGAACTTTTTTAGCAGTTATCACTCATGTTGAAAACTAAAAAATTATTGTGAAGCAATGAACACAGCGATTGTTCGCACAACGCCAGTTTTACCGTAGAAAAAGTTTTGGTGTTTGTCGAAGTAGCCTTATTTGATTTTTGCTGAACAGCAGAACTTTGAATGAGTAGCAGAAAACAAAAATAATGCGCTCTTGATGCCTCGTTTAGTGAAAGTATAAAATTCTTCAACGAAAATAGTTTCACACAGGAGACAGCTTTTTTAGTCAGTGAGAAATTACTGATTTGGAGTACTGGGGAATATCTCAAAGTAAGTCCGATGTCTAGCAGTATTCCTTTTACAACACAAAGTAACGCAGATGTTTCGAAATGTTTCAAGCAAAGAAAGAGGAGAGCAAACAAAATATATTGGTGAGTGATTTCAGGAAAATGTTTGCAAGACAAATATCAAAAGGACAATTTCATTGGCGAAGATTGCAAAACAAAGTGCGCAAAAACTAGAAAGTTGGTGCACAACGTTAAAAGCATGACAACTTCAACATTTGAATGTATATTTGTTCTGCGCATTGGATTCATTGTAAAGGCTTGCTGCTCGATGACCAGTGTTGGTTTGATACACTGCAATTAACATGACGAGATGTTTTGGTGCAAAAAATAGCCGCAACCATTTAGTAGGTTTGCTTACAAGCAGTGCAACCCATGGAATATACAGATCCTTTGCTTTCTATGAGCGTTAATGCTAAGCCGTACAAAATTGCATTTTCAACTTGGTCGGTTTTGAAGAGCGTTTTCCGAGGTGCTTAGGCATATAACAGCTTCGATGCAAGTAGGAGGGTAGCCCAGCGAGACCGTTGAATTGTAACATTGTATCAAAAACGTTTCGATTTGAGCAAAACACGTAGCACAACAACTGATTATAGTTTTGTTACTTGAAAAGCAACAGTGGATGTCTGTAATCGCGTAGATTATGTTGCTAACGATTGACACCGCTTATGACAAACTGGCGATTTTTATTCAACGTTGATGTGCATTTTTTTTGTTCAGCTAAAAGTTTGTTTTTTCACGGGTGCAATTTTTTGTTGCTGGGCTTGTGAACGTTGTAAGCATCTAAGAAAATGCAAATGGTAATGAAAACAGACAATGCTATTATTAAGCTGGAGTAATAACAGTGTCATTCACGGTTCTCAAAGACGATATTTTTTTCATAAGACTGAAGTCGTCAGACTAGAAAAAAGAGAATTATGTAGTTGTTGAGTTTAGTTAGCACAATCCGAGGCACGAAGCTCAAAGTGAAGACCCTTGCGACCACGCTTACAAAAACAGCGTTTCATCCCCAAATTAACTGCAATGTGAAAAAAATGCTGTGACGCCTGCAAGAAAAAGAGCGCGCGATGTAACAGAAACGTGACATTTCATTACAAAGGTAAGTTACAAGAAGTTTTTCGTGCTGGTTTGAACGAAATTAAATACGACTACGTTGATTCCAAGCAGCATTTTTATCTACAGTATCATGTCACAACAACAGAAAACAGACATGAAACCACTTTGCAAAAACAAACGACACTTCAAGCAGTGGCGTACCTCGGGTTTACCGCGTCTGGGGACAAACTCAGTTTAAGCGCTCCCAGCCCGTTCGTGGCAGCATAAAATAAAAGAAACACTGCAATCTGACGCTTTATTGCAATTATCTAATTCCAAGGACAAAGTTTTCTTGCCTTTGCTGCGGAAAATGTATCGATTATATTGTCAAACAGCTGATAAGATTTTAATGTGTCACATGTTTTAACCTAGAAAATATCCAACGCCAGTGACTCTCTGTAAGAAATTTCGCTAGCAATTTTGTGATCTGAATTTCGATTCCAAAATTTTTGAATCCGAGTCCGGGTCCGGCAATTTTTTTACTTTGACAATCCGACTCCTGTCAGACACCGGCTACAATCATCAATCCAACCTTAATTGACCCATGTTTTTACTTAAGAAATGACCACACAGACTCCTGCTACTGCCGAAATTGAAAAGTGACTCCGGATCCGGGTCCTGTTTTTCCCAAATTTTTGACTCCGGATCCGGGTCCGAAAGAAAAACGCAGAATCCTGCCGGAGTCGACTCAGGTGCTCCGGATCCAGTCCCATTTCATTGACAATTTATGATGGTACTGAAGGCTGTGTTGCAGGGTTGGTAGACTGGATGACCTCATGGTCTTTCACCAATCCTTTGTGACAAATGAAACAGTAATTCTTAGTTGCTTGTGTAGAGGTTTGCTTTGGATTATGCTATAGTTTCCACATTAGCCTATGCTATACGCAATGCTGTGTGACCTATTTGACTGTGCGAACCGTTGTTTTGTCGCAAAAAAACAATACACTTACTTACTTACTTACTCCCACCTCTGTTGTGGGAGTGAAGACGTTACTCAATGTAATACAAAATGCTTGACAATTCCAATTTTTGACGTAGCTCGCATCCAATCGAAAGTGGAATGGCGAAAGTGCGGCTAACTTAACTTCAATACCTGGAAGCTCTACTTGTTTCTTGAGCGTCAGTATCAACCTGTGTCTTCCTTTCTATTAACTGCGGCGATTCTTGTCTACCCATATCTTCAAGTTAAGCACTGTCTGTGCACACTGCACCAGTAACAAAAATCAGCACGCATTGATGTTATTAAATGGAAATCGATTTCGCCATACGGCATCTTTCAGTCCAGGACTGAAGATGCCGTATGGCGAAATCGATTTCCATTAAATAACATCAATTCGTGCTGATTTTTGTTACTGGTGCAGTGTACACAGACAGTGCTTAACTTAACTTCACGTTCACCTTGGTTGATTCATGTTCGGTTCGTAACTTTGAAGTCTATTATCTTTAGTACTATGGTGCAGTGCATTAGAGCTCAGCGTGTCGTGCATAGATAATCATACTATGATTAAGCTTAAAATATATTTCACATTCAGAGTGTAAGAATGAGTTGCTGCAAGTACATTTATTGCAGAAAGTGACATGTGTGCAATGTTATAAAGAAATTTCTTTTGTTCACAAGGATTCGAAGGAAACTACCATCTGTCTACTTTCAGGATATAAGTTCTTTTAACAGCATCATGTTTTGATGCAGTGTTTCTGGCACTGGTGATCAACTACCCTAAAAAAGCCCAACATAAAACCAATGAATTTTGTTATAAAGTAAAAATTACTTTTTTTATCCATGTTATGGAAGTACAGTTGAGTTGGAAGAAGGCAGTGGCTATAGGCTAGATTGATACGCCTGTGGATCTTGAAATTTGAAAACTCATTCATACGGCTACGCCACCTGTGACGTAACAGTAACGCACAAGGCTTGGTCAGTCTTGTTGCCACGGGGGGGGGGCTTTGGTGGGCTTAGCCCCCGCATTGAAATATGAAACACTATAACTTAGTGGAATTTTTGTCAAATTTGAATGTCAAGCCCTTCCTACATGAACGTAAAGCCCCCTATTGATGACTTTCTGGCAACAGTTCTGGGCTTGGTGAAAATAAATGTAAAAGATGAAATAAATGTAAAAGATAAACTCTAACCTTAACCCTCTAACTGTAGCCCCAACCCTAACCTAACCCTTAGTAATACTAACCTAACCCTAAGCTAAGGCTAACCTAACCTATCCCTAAGCTAACCTAATGCTAACCGAACCCTAACCTGACAGTAATCTGTGTCTTGTAAAGGTAACACATAAACCTAAAAAAACGTAAAGAAAAAAAAATAAAGTTGGCAAGGTGAGAGTCGAATCAAACCATTGGCATAGCAGCCGTAATGCATAACTGCTACACTACCAGACCCACGCCGTATGAATGACAAACTGGGATAACACTAATTGGAGTGCCGGCGGGCTGGAGGGCCGTATTTCCAAATGAAAAACGTGAACTTTCGGCGGGCTGCACTGAAGACAGAAGGGCGGGCCAGCGGACTGCACAAAAGGCGGTCCAGCGGGTTGTGGAAAAGGGCGGGGCGTGCTGGAGAAAAGGGCAGCCCTCCGGCCCACCCTTTTCCGTAGGCCAGCTTAATGTGCAGCCCACTGGCCTGTCCTGTTGTGCAACCTGCCGGCCCGCCCTTCTGTGCAGCTCGCGAGCCCGCGGAAAATTCATGTTTTTCATTTGGCAACACGCCCTCCAGCCCGCCCGGCCCTCCGTTTAATGTTATCCGATAAATTGACCCTTTTATTTGAATTGCGTCAGGCCAGGTGTATCTGTAATCACTTCCTTGGAAGAAATGGCAAATTGTTTCATGCATCCTATCTAAAGCTTGCACCAAAAAAAATTTGAAGTGACTACGGATACGCCTGGCCTGACGCAATGCAAATAAAAGGGTCAGCTTGTCTTTCAAACGGCATGGATCTCGTAGCCTAGGTAGGTGTTATGTGCTATGGCTGCTATGCCAATGGTTTTTGGTTCAACTCTCACCTTGCCAACTTTCGTTTTTTTTCTTTACTTTTTTTCTGGCTTACAGGTTAGTGTTAAGGTTTAGGGTTTATCTTTTACGTTTAGTTCATTTCTACCAAGCCTACTGCACTCTCGTTGTGTGTCACTGTTACATTACAGATGGCGTATGAATAGGTTTTAAAATTTCAAGATCCACAGGCATATCTATGGCCACTGCCAAAAAAATTCTCTCGACGAAGTCTCATTGATTTCAATAACTTGCATGTTGGAAAAGAAGACCAAATGAACTTCTTTGGGAATCTGGTTGGCTTGAAAATAACCACTGCAATTTCTTGTTCACTCTGCTCATGACCGCCACCATGGTTGATTTTAAAATTTAATGTTCCTGAAAATCAAGAACCAGACAACCTAATGATTGTGTTCTTTAGATAAATGTACACAAAAGCATGGTGATTAATTTCAGGTATTATTAATTATATGATATAATACATTGTGTTGTGAGAGAGACAACTTAATGTTTATCAAACTTGATGAGAAATCAAGTTTAAGTTATTCTCACCAAGTTTTAAATGCAGTGTTACAACCAATTTAAGGTGTTTCTGTGTGACTATTGATATACTGTAGGAAACATCATAGTGGTTGTTTGTTTTTCCTAGTAAGAGCTAGAAAACAACTCTTGTTGTCTCTAATGTGTTGAAAAGTTTTAATTCAATGGATGTGGCGTTTCTTGGAACTGGCTCAGGTTATCCTACTCCTTGTCGAGGTAGGTAACTTGCTCTTATTCAAAGTTTTTGTGCCAAGTACAACTATATTTCTTCACCACTTAGTGTTTTATTTAGAGTGGTTCTTTGTGTATTATTTAAGTTGGTTCAGTGGACTAATTAATATACTCGCATATAAGCCGACTTTAAAACTCAAAAAAAAATTTATCAAATTAGGGGGTCGGCTTGTATGTACATAAATCTAATCTCGCACAAATGAATTGACATGTTGCCACTTTTCAGATCACCGATATTATCATTCAGTCATACATATAGCCATGAAAATGAGACTGCACTAAATAAAGTTAATTCCGACAAACTACAACTCAATTTTAATGTTAATTTTAACTGTACCTTAAATAAAATGCAACATAATCACATCTAATTAAGCACATATTGATACTCTTTTGTTATTAGCCCAAACAGCACACCATGGTATTTTGGGGGTCGGCTTATATGCAAGTTTTTTCAAAATTCCTCATTTTGGGGCAGTTTTTAAGGGTTGGCTTATACACTAGATCAGCTTATGTGTGAGTGTATACGGTAAACACTTTCAATGTCCATCTGGTTGTTTGATTTTGTTGTTTTACAATCACTGGCTTTCAGGAGCTTCAGCCATTGCAATGCGGTATGAAGGAGATGTTTGGTTGGTGGACTGTGGAGAAGGAACACAAACACAACTCATGAAGCTTAAACTAGTCAAACCGGGTGCTATCAGCAAAGTGTTCATTACTCATCTTCATGGAGATCACATGTTTGGTTTACCAGGTTGTTGAAATGCAACGTATGTGCACTTTACAGCCTCTGTTGACGTCATCCATCACAATGCTGTTGGACACATTTTAGTGATATCAATAACCTTAGTGATGTGATAATGCTTTTGCAGTAATTTACTGACTTGTTTCAGGCATACTGTGCACAATATCAATGGCTTTTAAACCAAATGATATTGACAACATTGTGGAAAAAAGTGCAAAGCGTCTCCACCACATCGTTGAAATTTATGGTCCTATTGGATTAAGAAGGTATCACTATCACACTTGTTAAATGTATCAGTGCATTTTTCATAAAATCATAACAGTTGTACATAATTTAAAATCATAACCGTTGTAGCCAAAGTTGATGCAATTGGACCCAACCCAAAAAAAACACCCGGTTTAAAAAACACACTTAAAAAAAAACAATAAAACCTACTAGAAAACCCACTCTTTATTTTGCTTTGAAAAATCTACTATGAACTGTGAAGTAAAAAGTAAAATAAGCAACACACTTGTACCGTTAACTGTAATTTTTTTAAATCACACAAAACGAACAGCAACGAAATTTGAAGGACTTGAAAAAAAGAGAAGAATAATTCAAACAGTTTGAGTAAATTCTATTGGTTATCTTCTTCAGCTTGGTATCTCAATACATTTTTACTAATTTTTCTGCCTTCTCTGCATCCAAACTGTTTCTGATGTTGGGCCATACCAAACCGTATGTTGAAAAAATACAATCTAAAGATGCTGAACTAGCAGGGCATGCACATAAACTTGACATGAAACTGTAGAGTTTGTGTGGGAGTAGCTTTTCTGTTTGCTGTGCGCATGCTTGCTAAGCCTTACCACTTTGGAGTGAACTAACCAGCAACACTTTGTGAAAACAAAGATGGATTACATTTCTTTACCCTCAATTTTGAATGCCATTATAGGCATAACAAGTTTTTACTGTGTAATTCTGAAAATGGTGATATTGCATGATGCAACAAAAACAATTCAGAATGTTTGTTTATGTTTTTCTTAAACGAACCACAACCTTTTTCTTGAAAAAACAGTTTTTTTTTAACTCTGATTTTCTCAACCCTTGTGGCTGTTGTATGATATATTGACGCAAAATGTTCTGCACTATTTTCAGGTTTTTGAGAGAAACGCTCAGCCTTTCGAGATCAGCTCTTTCTTTCAAATATGTGGTGCATGAACTTGTTCCATTGAAAGACCAGTACACTGGAAACAAATTTGATGATTTGGATTGGACAGTATGGAACCCTGATCACTTGGCTAAAGGTCCAGTATTATCCTGAACGCAGTTTTGTTTAAAACTTGACTAATTCCATTTATTGAATTGCTAATCATGCTAATAAGTGTTTCCCTTATGTTTCAAGGTCAAACTAGTCATTGTTTTTTGAAAATCATTTCATGGTAAAATCATATTGCTAGTTGTGGAACTTAGTGTCAAAATGTGATCTATGAAATAGACAAGGTAGCTCCCCTCAAAAAATGAAACCAATGCTGAAAGTCATGTTGTATTTGGATTGCTTCAAGAAGTGTTGCCGTGTTCATTTGACATCTACTGAAATAAAACATTGTATTTGGTTAGTTTATCACCGTTTGCTGATGAAATTGAACAGTCTATTTTCTGCTAGACATTTCTTGTACGATGCTTGCTTTGCAGTTTCCAGAACCATATCTTTTACAGATGCAAAGCATTATATCTATCATTTTTGCAGTGGTTTCTGGTACGTCGCGTCTTTTTATTCTCTTCGAGCATTTTTTTCTGCCACGCAACGAATGCAGCTTTCAACTTCATGTTGTTTTCAAAACTCATATTTTTAATGATCTCAGGATCGCTTCACCCGTCAGAACTTGACACTGGCAGAGCAATATTTCACGATGCTGCAACAAACCAGTGGCCGGTGTGCACGACAAGCGACTTCGTCGTGGTGGCTGGCCAACTCAAACACAGAGTGCCAAGTTTTGGTTACGTGTTTGCTGAAAAGTCAAAACCGGGAAAGCTGGACAGTGACAAGTTAATGCAGTACGGCGTCCCCAAAGGTTTGTTTCAGAACCTTGTTTGTCCGCACAGCGCTTGCGGTCGACTTGTCATTATGTCCTGTCTTTGCAGGACCATTGTACGGAAAAATAAAAAAGGGTGAAAAAGTTATACTTGAAGACGGAAGAACTGTCGACCCCAGCGACTTCATCGGACCCCCGCAACAAGGCAGGAAGGCCAGTCTTCGACGCTGCTAATGTTGAAGCCGCTACAGCATTAAGTGTTGCTTATGTTGTCAACGATGAAAGTTTAACGTTTTTTTAAAGCTGCTTTTTTAATGGAGCCGCTTCATTTTTTTGATTTTTCAAACAAAAAAATAGTTCAAATGAACTTGTGAAAATTCAGCAGGTCATTTCCGTTGCGGAATTCGAAATCTTAAATTAAATTTTTTAGCTTCATGTTTAGTCGCTGTCAAAAAATGTCGGCACCACCGCTGCTCCATTGACCCAGCACTGATACAAACTCATGCCAGGCTCCTGCATCACCAACAGGTCGCCATTCTGCAGGACAGTTGCGACTCCTGGTCGATGAAGGCGGCATGCGAAAATTGCGACATGCTCATTCACGAGGCAACCAACGAGAACTCCCACCAAGAGCGGTGTGTTGAGAACGGTCATTCCACACCGTGCATGGCGGGTCAGTTTGCGTCGGCGTGCAGCGCTGACACCCTTGTATTGACGCACTGCAGTCAAAGGTAAGCTTGGTGATCAATGTGTTGTGGTTGAGCAAAGGACAAAGTGTTACTGTGTTTGTTTCGTCACTGATCTCAGATAATCTTTCACAGCAGTTCATGTCAATCCGGCAAACTAAAAATGTTTCCGGTTTGTTGGGTCCACATGGAGCCATTTATGGGGTGGTAATACAAAAAGCCTATCTGTGCGAGCATAAGTATGCACGGGGAGGATTTTTTCAGGGTGTGGGGGGGGCGGAAACCGTGCGCTTCGAAACGTCTTCGCTACCTGTGAACCTGGCTGAAGTTTTTTGTGCAAAGTGATGGTGCGATCATCTAAATTTGAGACATATTCCAAAATTTTTTTCCCCATAAGTGGGGATCAAGAAAAGATCATCCATGTTCCTGAACCGCAGTATTTGTCCCAGAAACCAAAAGCGCTTTCCCTCCTCCTACCCCCCCTACGCCTATGTTAATGTAAGCCTATGTTAATGTAAGCCTATGTTAATGTAAGCCTATGTTAATGTAAGCATATGTTAATGTTAGCCTATGTTAATGTAAGCCTATGTTAATGTAAGCCTATGTTAATGTAAGCCTATGTTAATGTAAGCCTATGTTAATGTAAGCATATGTTAATGTTAGCCTATGTTAATGTAAGCCTATGTTAATGTAAGCATATGTTAATGTTAGCCTATGTTAATGTTAGCCTATGTTAATGTTAGCCTATGTTAATGTTAGCCTATGTTAATATAAGCCTATGTTAATATAAGCCTATGTTAATGTAAGTGTATGTTAATGTAAGCCAACTACTTAAGATCTTGAAACGAGATTTAGATTGTCCAAATCTAAATGGTTAACAGGGCTGGGTGGGACACATTTGGTGTTTGGCCATCCTTTTTTGCCTCATCCAGAAGTAGTTCGAACGCACAGGCTTTGTTCCTTTAACTTTACATTTGTCATTTTGTAAAAGTGAGCTGTTTGGTTGTGTGCATAGTTTACTGCATTTGAATTACTTGATTGTGTTGCATTATGTTATGATTCTACTTTGCATTCATATATAAGTCACAGAAATGCATAAACAAACTTAAAGTGAAGGCATCCTGGCCTCACAGTCACCACTGGGCATCGGGTGGATCGAGTTGATGCTGGGGATTGTTTCAAAGCTAATTTGATATATCACCACACTTTGACATCCTATGAAACAATTCTTAGAATCTCGCGTCGTTTATGACGTCAAAGCATTTTATCGGTTCGAATCGAACGTTTCGCTCTGAAATAAAATATCAGCTTCAGACCTCGATCGATGAAGAGCACTGTCTTGATCAGGGATTCCCAATCTGGAGTACATGCACCCTAGGTGTCCATTTGCCTATCTGAAGGGGAACGTTTAAGATTAACTTAAGAAGGGAAAAATATATGCATATATTATTTATTTCCAAATATTTATACATAATGTCAGTGCATGGGGGGATCCAGAGGGGGCCATTGGGACGATTGCCCTCCTAAAACCTACGAAAATAATTTTATTCACCATGATTTTGCAAATTTCGGAAAACAACATTCGCGATATAAGGCTATTTTGCCGTCCATTGTTTTGTCACAGCAGTGTTGTGAAGTATACTTCACATCTTATATTAGCGAAGTCATTGTGAAACTTGACTACCGAATATTTGTGAAATCGCACCCCCCCTAACCTTTCTGACTGGATCCGCCCCTGTGCCAGTGAATATTATTTTCAAAAATCATTATTTGCTTATTGTTAAATATATGAGTCTACCTTCATAGTCCTAAAAATCAAAAAGTTCCATTGAAAATTCAGTGGGTGTTTGTTATTTTACTCGGCCCTTTTGTCATAAGAAATTTTAGGGGTACAGCATGTTCATCTGTCGAAATGCTGAAGGGTACATACTTATCTGTTGAAATGCTGAAGGGGTACATGGTCACCTGTCGAAATGCTGAAGGGGTACATGGTCAGAGAAAGGTTGGGAACCCCTGCCCTGGTGTAGATATTGAAACATCCAACTCGTCATGCCTTCTATTGGTGAGGCTGGTATCGGTCCTGCTGTTTGGTGCCTATACCGCTTCCTTAACTGATTATTCTGTATTTTTATTCGAATTTTCTGCTACATTTACCTTTAAAATTTTCACAGGCTTGGGTTTTCTTGACTTTTTCTCATCTCCACCCGGTTGCATCAGTTGATAATAAATAAAGCTGTTGTTGTTGAAGATTACGATCGGTTCAAACAGGATCTGAACGCGTGTTTTTCAGGTACAAACACCGAGCCACGCATGACGTCACCAGCGACGACGTCACTTCCGATATTTTGGTCAGCGAAGCTCAGGAACATTTTTCCGGTCCAGTGATTTCTGCCTACGATGGACTTTTAATAAATGTAAAAAGAAAGCGCTCCTAGCGTTTCATGATGAAAGACTCTGTTGATCTTATTTCAGTTGTGTTGACATAGTTGATGGTGAGCGCTCAGATCGCATTTAATGGTCGATGTTGCGTCGAGTGTCGATCCATGTTAACGTTCAAGGTGAGCTCATATGGTTTGGCCAGAGACACAGAAAATATCAGCAGGAGTCTTTACGGGGAGCTACGTCGCCCATTCTGTCCACAATGTGAATAACAGTTTATAACTCTGCAAATGCTATCAGGTCAGGTGATTCAAACGTTTCAGTTTTAATGTTAAATATCTTGTCTTTGTGTTCTATCTATGGAAAGAAATCCTTTCTCAGCAAAGAATCAGACACTAAGATCTTACGGAGTATATACTTCGCCTACTAAGTAGGCATCACCAGCTCTTAATCAAATAGAATCTTTGCGTTTGTACATTTAAGTTAAAAGCGAAAAAAGGGTTACAGTAACCCTGGTTTCTTTAGCTACATTGGTGAATCTTCTACTTTGTTACCGCAAAAAACGACAATATCGATACTTCTGTGAAAAAGGCACAGCTGACTTCATAATGAAAATGTGTGACGAGACCTAGGAACAGATCGGCTTTAACTTTTCCACCTTTCATCGACTAAATCTCAACTGCAAAGAGCGAAGCGACAAATCAAACAGCGCGCTGGACGTGATTATGACGTTGACTAATTAAGGAATGCACGCGTTCAATAAACGCGCGAAACGGAACGCAGAAAAAGTCACGCGCGAACAACGACAACACGGTGGTACAATCACATCAGGCACCACATACTGTGCAAGACATGTGTGGAAAATCTGAGAAGCTAATATCAGAGTAAGAATGTACACCTTCCATTTGGCATTCCCATGATTAGGTGATGATTAACTTCTGTCTTGTGAATATAAAAGGTTATAATAAAAAGAATAAACATGTTCTGCAACATCAAAACCTTGCTTCTGCTCTAAGACCGATTCCTCGCTCTGATTAGCTTGCAGTATGCCACTTATTTTTACTGATCTTGCGAAGGTTTAAGAAGTTTTCGTTTCATACTCTGACATGTTATGAAAGATGGTTACGAAGTCATCTTTTCATATTTGTTCCAAGAGTGACCTTTTATTCTTTTGATCAGTTGGAATTAAATGATCCGGTTCAATATGTAAATTTGCCGAAATAGTCTTCACAGCTGCTGGCTTCAAGGCTGTAAGAGAGACATCGTCTTCAATCTCGTACAAGCGTAACATTTCTTGACGTTAAGTTAAGCTGGAAACCTCATGTACAAAAGGTGAAAAATCAACTATGAAGAGCTTGTGGAATTCTATCCAAACTTAAACATCATACAACACCACCTGTACTGAAAGTTGTCTATAACTCATTAATCCATCCCTACCTAATTACTCAATCCTCAATTGGGGACGTGCTTCAAATGCAACTATTCAGCCTCTGATTAAGCTCCAAAACAAAGCAATGAAACCAACCAACACGAAATCTCTAGAAGAACCTTTCCAGCACTTAAACATCTTAAGCCTTCCCGAAGTTTATACTTTATCAGTAGGCAAATTCATGCACTCTTATCACAACAAACTGCTTCCAAACCACTTTGATGAATATTTCATTCCAATCAGCTCAATTCATTCTCATTCCACAAGACTAACAACCTATTTTTACCTAGAGTTAACTCTTCCTCAGGAAAATGTTCCCTCACCTTTATTGGCCCTAAAGTGTGATCCTCAATACCAAATGATTTTAAGTCTTCAACCACATTTACCTCTAAATGGAAACTGAAGAAACACCTTCATGATAAAGATACACAATTATGAAGTTTTGCAACATTTCACTTATCCAGAACCAAATTCTGTATTTTGCAATTCTGTGTATTTTGTGAAAATTTACTTCTCGCATTTTTTTCTCCCCTGTGCATATCCCATTCTTTTCAACATGAAAGCACACTCCATAGTTTGTTTTTTTTTTCTGTACCTCATTAATTTGTTTTTGTTCCTTTTTTTAACATTTTGTTTAAACGTATTATTAGCCACACCAAATTCCTTCAATTAAATGTGATCGACTCATCTGTGTACATAGGCATGCTCTTTCATCTTTACATTTTCTTCACCATGTTCTGTGTTTGTTTGTTTTCCTAATTGTGCTTATTTCACTCAAATGTTGTTTTTCAACACTTCTCAAAAACAGGATGGTTGACTAGATGACCGCCATGGTCCCTCACCAATCCTATATGACACAGCACCCCTCTTTGTTTACACTGATCAACCATACGTCATTGCATTTTCATTTGATCTAATGTTCACTATTGTGGTTGGCTTTCTCAGTGCAATGGCTTCTTGTAGTGCTCCTGTTTGTTGGCTGAGTCATATGAAACAGTAAACCATTGTCCATTTTGACACAACCTTGAAAAAAGCCGCTCAGAGTTTTCTCTTCTGATGGCGCACTAGCTTTTTGCAACAAAATTGAAGACCTTGCACTGAAAATGGGATCGCCATGGGTATGAACCTCATAAATTATTGCGTTTCATTGAACGCCCAAAGAAGTCCAAATCGTTTGCTTCTTCACAAGAGCTACGTATCCAAACTTATTGGGCACTTTGCAGCTCTGACATAACGATATCATATTTTCAAGATTGTCTTGAAGTACCGTGAGCGTGTTTGGATGATAAATATAAATTTAAAGATGGCAAATGTAATTTTCAACAACGGTTACAATCACCCCTGTTTGCTTTATTACTGGGATAGCAGAGCGAGGGAAACTATGAAGTAGCGATAAATGACCTCCACGACAATCAGAGGTGAGCAACCGCTACTTTAGAAATAGCGGCGCTATCGCTACTGAATCAAAATATTGGCGAATTAACGCTCCTTTTGGTGAAGAACAAAGAACGGTTTCACGAAGATATCAAAGTTATTGATGAACGCTATGAAGGAAAACAGGACTAGCATGATGGCAGATTATGATGAGAAAAGCTTCCGCAAGCATAAAACACGAAAGGAAAACTATAGTAAACTTGTAAGCTAATGATGATGCGACAGTTCAAAACTTACGAAGTGTGGTTTGACGAAGCAATAATTTAATCATAGTTGCATTTTTATGTTTCATGTGTGCAGGCGCAACCAGGAGGAGCAGTAACTCTAATAGGTTAATATAATATCAAACTAAAATTACCATTGTTACGCTAAATTAATACTGTGAGGATCGCCCGGACATTGAACTGAGCAGCTGTGTATCAATTACCATCACACAAGTTGGCAAAGAATGTTGAGCAAAAAAGGGGAGAAAGCGTTGGATGAAAAAACACAAACCGCATCATCAATTTTTATACATTCTAAATAACCTTATCCTATGGCGCGTCCACATAACCTGCTGCAATGTTGGTCAAAATAATGTTTTTCTAAATCTGCTGATCCTCCAGCTTGCTGGGTCGATTCGATCCATCTTAAAGCATACATTCGCGGTGAACACAAAAATTTAGCTTCTACTGGAAGACACATGCCGCCGCCTGAAGGTGACGACGAAGGTCGGGGAACCTGACGGCTGATAACCAAACTGGTAATGGTGGCAGTAGTTTATCTTGTGCTTGTTTCTACCTACCTGTTGCGTCGTGAACATTCAGTGCATTGGAGCTACTGCTTGACCGATGTTTTTTCCTTCGCATGCGCATTTTCGCTCTGTTGTAATTAAAACAAAAGCTGTTTTCATTCGGGTAATTTTGACAAATTATTATACGCCAAGAGTGCCCCCAGACCGCTGTCTTGTATTCCCGTGATACCACGTGATACAGAAGAAGAAAAGCGGGCCAACAACTTCAACATGAAAAAATAGTTTTTTGAAGATAAAACTACTAAAATCTGGTCCACAGTTTTTTTTGTACAGCAAAGGTAGCTGGAAACAAGTTATACTTCAAACACGCGAGGTATTGCAAATTTTTTATTTCAGAGTTTTGCCAAGCGCACATCTTAAAATACTCATAATTAATTTACAAAAATAACCTCTAAAAACATTTGGCCTGCTTGGTTAAAATCAGCAGCTTTGGAGGCAAGTTGAGCCGAGTGTCTACTTTATCAGCTCATACAGTGAAACGTTGCTGGCATGGGCGCAATGCTGTCGTGAAATGTGAGGGGGATAGCTTGGTATGAAACCAATATAGTCATCGGGTCGATGCAGAAATGACGTTTCATATACAGATTCCCAATCTTACTTCTAGAGGTATTTTGAGAGCAACACTTATCACGCTTTGTTTTGTCCTTGCAGATGATTTGCATATTAATATACTTAAATTTGTTGCTGCACACGGTAGGCTACTACAGTGGCGTACGCAGAAAACTTCCATGGGGGTTTTCATTCAGTGGCATATGGCGGTCATTTGTATTTGGTGTGCGCTGTTTGTGACGTCACAATTTGACGTCTTATTCATGTTTTCAAGCGAAGTTTGTTGACATAATAGGCATATTCTTCTTCACGCACTCCCCTTATTTTTGTAAAAAATCAAGCCCTATACACTCCCCTTATAATAAAGTTTTTGTAAAATATCAAGCTCAAAGGGGGTTTTAACCCCAAACCCCCCTTGCTTACGTCCTTGGGGTACTGTAGTTCAATCTGCTTCCATTAATATCGTATTTGGATGTAAACAAGCACAGCAATGTAGGAGAACACATCATTTGGGTTTTATCGGAGCTGTCAGTTTGAGTGCACGAAATGCTGAATCGCATTGGTCGCACGTGCATATCACTCTTTCAGTAGAACGCTTCAGTTTTCATGCATTTTATAAGTGTGGGTTACAGCACGATTTGATGTCTTGTTCAAGACGCTTAACGTTACAAAACCGATAAATATTTCTCTTGCACATTTCCGTTTTTTGAAAAAGCTACAAACCTTTTCAATGCTACTGGGCATCTTACATGCAGCCCCACCCCTACCAAAATCTCCACTGATATCCTCTTACCAGCAGCAAAAACATTTGGCCTAAAATTAGCGTAGCCAGGGGCGTCTCGTCAAGACGGGCTGCCGGGCTGCAGCCCTCCCTGAAAAATGTGTGGCAAAAGATTCCGCCAAACGGCCAAAGTCGCCTTAAGTTTGGATTTAGTTACGAAAATTTCACAACACAATCATTTTCCGTACTTCCGACACCATTTTGGCTCAACGTTTCCTAGGAATCCAACAAAACCAATGTTTCGCTGTTTTCCAACGACGCGGCTTATGCGATGACGTTTTCAGCACACTTGCCGATGAAATTGGCGATTTCGGGGCTGTCTACGGCACAGCCCTAAAGGAAAGAAACCAAACAATTGTCTGCAAGAAACATGGTGGTATATCCGCCTATCGCAAAGCGTTTTTGTTATTTTGACGATTAATTTTTCATGAAAAAACGGAGGAAATGTGATCTTGACTGTTTTTTACTGCCTGATTTTCTTGGATATTGAAATTTATAATTAAGTTAAACAATGCTTTTACTAGTAGTTTGGCGATATTGGCGGCATTGGATTCAAATCTGGTCGCCAATCTCG
>Ga0210059_1007421_pt1 | contig 17417 bp, 11 predicted proteins | sample Ectturendosymbi2_FD_188042 | JGI IMG/M metagenome (GOLD analysis project Ga0210059, IMG submission 188042) | Ecteinascidia turbinata endosymbiont from Florida, USA - Sample 2 (SPAdes) (version 2) | ecosystem: Host-associated > Tunicates > Ascidians > Unclassified | place: Key West, Florida...
GTGCGCACCCCATGTTGAGTCAGCCAGGAGGCGTGAGAGGCAATTACGGGCTCTGACTTTACCACAGAGGCCTTCCCAGTGTTGCTTGAAGGTTAGCTGACGGTCAGGCGTGACTCCAAGGTAAGTTGGAGTTTGGGTGTAGGGGATGGTAGCACCGTTGACGGTGACCGCAAGCTTACGGCTGGATTCCCTATTGTTCAGGTGGAACGCAGTGCATGTAGTTTTGGCTGTGCTCAGCCTGAGCCTCCATGCAGATAGGTATTCAGCAATTCTTTGCATATCCAAAGAAAGGACCTCTTCCACCTCACTCCAACACTTGTGGGAAAAGAGGAGGGCTAGATCATCGGCACAGCCATATTGGGTGGACACGGTGTCGGGGATGTCACTGATATAGATGGTAAACAGCATAGGTGCAAGCGTTGACCCTTGGGCACTCCGTTCTTCAGACGTCGGAGGCGACTGCATTGCCCATCGCTAGTTTTTAAGGATGAAGCTGCGGTTTGAGATAATGTTGACAATGAAGCGGACCAGGTGTCGATCAGGGATGGTCTGGAGTAGCTTCAGTGCCAAGCCCTGATGTCAGACAGTGTCATAGGCCGCAGTAAGATCCACAAGAACAAGACCCGCTTTTCCTCTTCCATCATAGCTCTCTTCAATATTGCTACTCAGTTTGACAACCTGTTGGACATAGAGCGACCTATTCGAAAGCCACCTTGTTTGGTCGGCAGCTGGGAGTCGACAACAGGCTCAAGTCGAAACAGAAGGAGGCGTTCAAGTAATATGTACGGAACACAGAGAAGCGAAATTGGCCGGTAGCTCCTGGGATCGTCCATTGACTTGTTCGGCTTGGGACAGCTGTGACAGTCGCTTTTCGCCAGATCTTCGGGGTGGCGACACGATTGAGACAGCTGGAGTAGAACTCACGCAGCCACGACAGACAATTGCGACCAAGGTGTTTAAGGAACTCTAGTGGGATGTTATCCGGCCCTTGAGCTTTCCCGCACTTGAGCAGTTTGATGGCATGGGCCAGTTCCTCGGATGTGAAAGGTGATGCTAGGTGCCCTTCAACCCCAGGAGACTTCCACAGAGCACTACACTGCTGCTTCACATTGAGAGAGTGAGCCTTGCTTGCACCAGCATAACGGCCATTAGCCAGAAGCTGATGAGCAATGGCGTTGGCAGTGATAGGGCACTGCCTTGGATGTGCGCAGCGCCCTGTAAGGCGGTTAAAGGTTTTCCATGCTTTTCTGCTTGAGTGGGTGAAGTCGATCCCCTCTACCGACTCGATCCATCGTTCCCGACGTTTTCTATCAAGGCAAGATGTGAGCTCCTCCGCCTTGAAGTCGGAATCTACACGACTCTCAGCCAGGAGGAATGCATTGTAGCGCTCGTCGCATTCACAGTCCCAAGTGGGAATGTGCTGCCGACGACATCCACGAGGGATAGACTTCCGTGCGGAAGAATGCAGCAGTTGACAGAAGGCAGAGTACGCTGTGTCCAGGTTGGAGGAGTGGTCTGGGAGGGAGTCAGCTCCTGACTCGGTCAGGTTGGTAAAATGCTCCCAACGCGCTTTTCGGAAGTTCCACCTCAGCACCGGTTTAGCGGTAATGCGCTCGATAGGGTTTATTGGCTGTATAAATTTTGGTCGAGGGGTTGTAGATGATTTTGACTTAAAAAAACTGCTCGGTCCAAACTAATGTGATTGAATTAGAACTTAAAAAGCTTTTGTGCTGAATGTTCTGTGCAGGTATCAGCTCAGCTATTAATTGACGTTTGCCCTTTGATTGTATATTCGAATGATGCTTAGCGTGAAGCTACAATTATTATTGGACGTTTTCTTAGTCTTGTTTTTACAAGAAAGAGTAAGTAAGTATGATCAACTAACAACTTATCTTCATGACTTGCTGCTGGTAAAATCACAGAAAATGCAAGAATAACAACAGCAGGAAGTATTCAAACCAGTCCTGATAAAAAAGTACCAAAAGAGTCACCTTGCTAATGTTTGTTGCGTTATATCTAGAGCACGGTTAAAGTCGAAAAATGCGCCAAAGAGGCAATATAGGCCAAACGGTTTGAAAACACTCGTTTATACCAACAGCATCTACAAACGTTATTCCATTAGTTGCAAAGTTGTATGCAATTGTTTAGCGAGATTTACAAACGATGGTGCAATCTTCCATGTTTCCGTGATAAGCTGAGTACATCAGGTAACGAGCAAGTAAGAGCGTATGACATAAACCAACGGTGCACAACCTGCGGTCTTCGAGAAATGAAATTTGCGGCCGTCCACATGTAACTTAAAATACAAGATTTGGTGGCCGCTGGCGTATATTGAAGCAAAACAAAGGCAAGGAAATAGTCGACACGATGCGTAACAATCTGGATCGTGATGTCACAAAGAGTTATAGAATGAATACACAATTTATGTTTGAATGTGTTCTGTGTTGGTAGGCACTTGGCAGTATCTCATAAATATAACTCGAACTCATTGGCTGCCGTACTTCATATAAATAAAAGCAATGCGGCCGGCAATAGCAAAAGGTTGTACACCCCTGACATAAACGACCACGTACAGAAAGTGTCTTATCTGAATTCGATTGAAATTCCAAGTTTTTCGAAGAAAATGTTAGTGCATGTTGTGAGCTGCTTATACGGCGCATTTATTGAGAAGATGACTTCACAAAATATTCCGTATTTCTGCAAAAAAATATGTTTTGAAATAGCATGCTGAAGAAAAATCATGATTTGATCGCGTCATGCTATCATCACGTAATCCAATCGACTCCAAAAACGTATGATGCCGTCCTTGGGAGTTTTTTTTAAAGTATCGTGTTTTTGTGGGATAGTTTGCATTCTGTGCATATAACGAATGACCCTGGGGCGAAAAAAAGAGTCTATTTACATTTTTAACAGCACTTACTGCAGTGGTTAGGATCTTTTTCAGTTATACAAGTACATTGCATTACATATATTGAATGTAAAAGACGACTTTGATTGAACTAGTCATTCTAGTTGAATGATATGACAAGTAACGATTCAATCAGTCATTCTAGTTGAATGATTATGACAAGTAACGATTTTCTCTACAATGAACAGCATGTAAACCAACGTCAATTTTATACAGTCCTATTTTAAACAAATACTTATTGCCATAACAAGACCAAATAGAAAAAAGTAGCTGCATGCCAATTGTCTGCTTGATCATTGTACAATTATGCCTGTGAAATCAAACAGCTTTTTATGTTAAAATAACACCATGTGCCAATGTTCTGCTTCATAAACCAGTGAAAAGTGTTGAAATTAAGTACAACTGCTGTGTTTATTAAAGTGCTTGTTCAAACCTTTATGTTTTATTGAATTTTTGAAACTTTAGACTTTCAGATTTGGATTGCAATTTTAAAAAATGGCTGCTCCAATTAAATTTAAATTTTTTCGAATAGGTTTTGTAATAGTAAAAGCGCAGAAAACGTCGTGTGGCGAAATTTTCGCTTTCGTTTATTTTGAATCAATTTCAGACGGCAGTTTTTCAACCATTGTAGCTCATAATGCCTACAAAACAGGATAACGATCAGGGGCGACACTTTAGCATCAACTTTAAAGAACATTTCATATTTTTACGAAAAACAGGTTGAACGAATATCTGGCATTTTATTTTATCCAAGGATTTTGATCTAGCATTAGCAAGATTCAGTTTGACAGATAATTTCTTCTAACGAAAATGCGTACCTAATAGCTATGCTACTGTTCATAGCACTAAAGACGTTTTTGCCGGATTCGTGTAGATTAGTTGCTGTGGCCACTGGCTGATTAATTCATGCGTTTACCAACATTAATAACCCAACATAAAATCAATGATTGTGAGGACGAGTCTACAAATACCACACTGTTGCTGCCGTAAATGGTTGTAAACTCAGTCTGAATCGTCTAGTTTCATTTCGCCTTTCCTGGTTTGTTTCACCATTGCCATGACAAATATCCCAGAAAATGATATTGCTAAGAACAAAATGGTGCGTGTGAGCTTTGATGGGTGGACTGCCTTGGTGTACGCCTGACAACCTCTTTTGAGTGCGTTAGAAAGTGTTCTTTTACCTCTTGCAAGAAGAGAACATTAGAAACGTTGCTGTGCAACCAACTGTACGTCGTTACTATTGACGTTAACATTCTCTGTCATCAATATGTTGATACAGTAACCTATCAGGTCATGTTTTGAAGCCTTGATGCATTTATGAAGCTTTGAGTCACATGAAAAACGCGTGGCTTCATTCAGTTTATACGGCGTATAGTGTCCTTGACAATGCGTAGGGACATGGTGCGCTGCGCAGTGAGCATATAGGCTGCGGACATACTGTAAATTGCGCAGCAACAGCGTGATTTATTATAACGTCGGAAGCCTCAACACACAGTGTTGTGCAGATCATTTCTTCGCTGTTGTTCATTCAGTCCTCAGTGCCGTTCTTGCAAAACGCACGTGAATGACTGAAATAGACTCCACACGGCGATTCTTGTTAAATCCGTTACAAGCCTTACATCAAGCCCGAAACAAAAATCTTTACTACCGTTTCGAAAAGCAAGTGAAGCTTTACCTCATTTTAAAGTCTTTGCATAACTCACTACAATTTCAGTCTTTATAAGCTTAATTGATGTTTTCGGTATGCTGCTTTTGCTTTAACGTATAAAAATAGGCTGCCGCCATTTGTCATCGTTTTTTTCATTTCTCGTTTCAAATGACTGCTGTCCATAAAACTGTATGAAGAAAATTGCTGTCTTTGTCCATAGCGGGGCACGTCCGACATTCAAACTTAACAAACAAAAACAACTTTTGCTCAACTGCTGATTTTTAAAAACAACCTCAACGTTAACGTTTCAGCTCGCTTAACAGCGGGCTTTTATCAGAGCAAATGATTTTGAGCTAAAGTTTTCTTTATTTCGATTTCCTGTTGGCTGGTTCTGCGAAGATATTCAACGCTTAAAATCAATAGACAGGTGGTAAACATTCAAATAGAAATGACATTAAATTCTTTAAATATTTTGCAACGGAATTAATCAAAAACCATGTCAATCAAATACAAACTTTTTGTAAAATGTTTGTGATATAGAAACAAACCGTATTTTAGGCGATGCAAAGTGGTGATATACGTACATTAGGGTTTCGCAGCCATTTGTATGTGTTACGCCTTTGTACAGTACTACCTTACAAGAGGGCAGTGGCAAGTTTGCATCGAAAAGAACAAAGCACTAGGAATAACACAGATTAATCAGGTTGTTCTCTAACTTTTACGCAGCCTTGTGTCCTTTTTATACCGGAACAGTGGCTGTGATATATTTCTCTTGCACCACACTTTTCTGTGAGTACTAAATGGACACCACACTTTGCTCTGAGTATTAAAAATGTAAAAACAGATAGGAGGCTTAATTCTTTTACTAACACTTGAATGTGAGCACTAAATGTGAAACCAAGAGTTGTCCCAAAGCAAATTGTATCTGCCATTCTTTTGGCGAAGGACTGTTTCAAATTTTTCGATGCAAGATTGTGATTTTGTCATATATCTCAAACTGTCATGAAAATAAAAGATGGGTTCCATTCAAAACAGACCTGTTAACAATAAGCCACATTTGTAACAGCACTGTCCACAACAGACCCGTTGATCACAGACCACATTCAAAACAGAGCACGATAACAGACCATTTTCATAACAGTGCACGTTCATGGGCGTCGGAAGGGGGCAGGGCCAATCCCTTCCTGGATTTTGAAACTTGACACTTTTCTATCACATTTTTAACAAATAACGTCGTTTTCTTAGTTTGAGAAACAAAATGGAATTTCACCGCTTTTGGTCCCCGCTGGAAATATCTTTATTGTTACCTCTGGAAAAATCCGCTGATACCCCTGGAAAAAATTCTTCCGCCGTCAATGACCACGTTCATAGCATACCACATTTGAAGAAAGACCACGTTCATAACAGACCAGTTCATAACAGACTACGGTCATAACCAGGGCCGCTTTTAAGGTGGGGGGAAAAAGAGGTAATTGTCCCGCATCCCGTTGCAAGGCGTTTCCGCAATGAAAATCAGTTGTTTGTTTTAAGTTAATAGGTCCTCTGAAGAAAATAACAGTGTTTATGACCCTTTTGCAGTTTTTCCTATTGCCGTTTATTTGACGTGAGTGTTTCTCCTAACTTTAGCAACTTGTGCATCACGTCATATTCATTTGTACAAAGTTAAAAAATCAAACTACACTCTGGCTAAGTAGGTTCTGCTCCGCAACCGAAATTATTGGTATGTTCTTTTCTACAGACGAAATATATTCACGAAGTAGCTGTAAGTATTGGATAAATTGCAACATCTCTTGGGTCATAAACGAAAAATCTGAAGAGGAATTGCAGCATTCACCCCGTGCTTCGCATAATTTCAACGTCTTGTCTAGACCCAGACGCATTGACCACGAAAGCTGTTAAAACAACTGTTGGTGTGTGGCCCTTAAGATTTTGTTTAGCGTAGCGTATGTGCAAAACTAGAGAGCAGTGTGCAAGGAAGTGCTAGCCTGCTACAGCAAGGGAAATGACGAGATCGACCTTAACATTAGGAACTGAAAAGCTCAAGGTGGCTGCGGAGAATGACCAGAAAGATCCAATTGTCTGAGCTAAAACGCCCCGACTGAAGTTTTTTCTTAGCAAAACTGTCTTCACTTGAAAATTTTCTCAACTCCTTCGTGATGAGTTTGGGAGTTTTGAAAGCAAAGTTCGTGGCATATATGCTGCAAGCCACACACGCGAGTGCAGGAGTACTGTATAGTTGGAAACAAAATCAATAACTATTATACAACATTTTCTCCTCCCTGGTTTTATGTATTTTATGTTGCATGTTTAAAAATGAGTGATACTTCTTTCGTAAATCTATTGATTTTTCAAAGCCAAGTAAAGCCGCGGATTGTTGCCGAAAGCCGGATATAGAAAATTTACTGATGAAGAAAGCATGTCTATGTACACAAAGAATCGGATCAAGTTTACATTAGGAAATTTGATGTGGTCAAAAAAATGAATAAATAATTGATGAGGTACAAAGAAAACAAAGCAAAACTACTGAGTGTAATTTTATGCGGAAAATGGAATGTGCTCAGAAAAGAATACCAAACAAAAAGTAAATATACATAAAAACAAAGAACTTACGTTATCTAATTTACTGAAACTAGTAAAAACACCATTTTATCCTTGATGAAGTGAAAAGTTGCTAAAATATGTAATTAATGAATCTTTTGTATGTAAGAGGTGTTTCTTAAGTTATTATTTGATGGTAAAGGTGACAGAAAACTTGATACAATATGGTATTGAAGACCACACTTTTGGGCCAACAAATGTATGGGAAAATTGTCCTGAATATGAGTCAACTCTATCTAAAAAGAGGTAGTAAGAATAGGATAGTCTTGTGGAATTGAAATGGTGTCAAACACTAAAAAATCCGTTAACGATTCTCCAGCCAACAATAACAGCTGGTTTCTTCAGGGGCACGGCTTTCTGGCAAATGACGGGCTGAATCTGATGTCAGTTGTTCACCAGCTTGCCGCCCCTCTGCAAATGCGTGGCGAAACACAGATACGGTTTAGATAAATTTTCATCTTTATCAACGGTTTAACTTTAAAAAATACAGTAAGTGCACCTGGCTATGTTGAGTTAATGTTAAGGCGTCTCGTTTATACATCAATTCTGCTTTCGCATACGTCGATATCACAGTGTGTTTGTGGTCCAGTTGACAAATAAATGCCACTGATATCGTATGAACGTCAAGGTATTTTAATAAGGAAGCTTTGATTAGGTAGCAAAGTTCTTTTGTTTGCTTAGTTGCCATACAACTTATGTGTGCAAGTTTAATACAACATACTCACTGTGAAATCTTTAGTCAAGTAACTTTGGAGGACGTGCAAATTGTAATTAAATGTAAACGTTTGACCAACACTACATATAATTTCAATTGGTCACGTTATCGGCAAGATTGTGATAAAAATTATTCGCTCTCGTTTGTGGTTAAACCGACCATTAGCTCACTTTTGCGTAAGTTTTTCATATAGAACTTAGGTTTGTGCACACAAACATGCATTTTTAAGTCTTATACGAGTATAAAATATTTCCCACGAGAACAGTTTTGTGACGTCTCCTTGCCCCTTGATGACCTAAGCTCGTGCTTATTTTGCATAATAGTTAATGCATGCCTGCTTCATGTCAAGTCGAAGGGGGCTTGTCAGAATTTTCGCTGTTATATCTACAACAGTGTTGATGCATGTGAAATAGAACTCGTTTGATTTCTACAACAGTACATGGTTTCAAATTTTTGTTTAGCGTAAACCCGTTATTTTAACGTTAATCTGCTTAGCCATGAAAACTTCTTAACAATGGAATCCTACATTTGTGGTTTTGTGCAGTGACACTTTCGCGTAATGCACGTTTATGCAAAGCGCCTAGTTTGAAAAACAATTTGGGCGTTCCGGTTTTATAGGTCGTGGGTCGTGCGGAAACGATTACAAGCGTTCTTCGATCTTCGACGGAGTTGCGTTTGTAACAGGGTTGATAACACGGTGTTCGTCGTAACACCGTTTTATATGGTATTACTCAGGAGTTACTTCACCGCGCGACAGCAACATGTAAGTCGTATTTTGCTGAAGTAACGAACCGACAACTGCACGCGCTACCATTCTGTGAATGATCAATTATATCAATTATATAAATAAACAGTCTTCTACAGAGTTTAAATCACTCATCTGTTATGAGCGCAATCCCTTATGAATCGGTCTATTATGAAATAGTCTGTTACTAGTCTGCTAAGAACTTGGTCTCTTAAAGAACGTGTTCTGTTAGGAAGCATTCTATTATGAACGTTATCTGCTATAAAATAATCTGTTATGAAAGTGGCCTGTTGCGAACTGGTCTGTTATGAACGTGGCCTGTTATGAAGGTGGTCAGTTATGAACTGGTCTCTTGTGAACTGGTCTGTTTTGAACACACCAGTTTTGAAGAGGTCTGTTATCGAACGTAGTTTGTTTCGAGTGTTCATTTATGAACAGGTCTGTTTTGACAGGAACCATAACATTAACATATATGGCGAAAGCACTAAGATGCAATTACCAAATACAATGTAAATACCATCAGAATATTGTTACAACTTTCGCTGAGTGTAGTTTGTTGTTTCTCCTTGTTCTTTACCCCGCAAGTTTGAGCAATTTGCTTTGTAGCAGTTTTTTACAAAAGTTATATTTGGGAAACCAACAGCTTAGGGGAAAGCGTGCAAGCTAAAAACATAAAAAGTAAAAGGTGAAGCTAATACTTCGACTCCCAGACGAGTTTTATTTCGTTGACACTGGTAGTTTTTCACGCTTCTGAATTGAAGCTTTGTTGGAGAATTAGAGATATTCCTGCAAGTATTCTTACATTCAGTCATTTTCAAATCCACAATTGTTCTCCGGAAGGTCGCAGGGTCAAGCATGCCGAGAAAGTATCGAAAAACCTCACCGTTTTCAGCAATCTCTGTTTTTGTTAGTTCTGCAGGCAAAACAAGGCACCACATTCAGGTCTGTATAAATATTCCAGCTGCTTATTTTGCTACGTAGATTTACGCTTTTTGTAAAATTCCCACCTCTATTGCTTGCATTTGTGATGGAACTCTTTCGGTCATGGTCGTTCCTCACAAGATTCATGACCATAGGTGCGATTACGATCACATGATGGTTTGAAACTGCAAGCTTAGATCTCATTTAAAATCCTGGTCAGCTAATGTCGCACTGTACCATATCCTGGGGTTGTTGTTTGTATTTTTCATTTGCTTAGGTAACTGTTGGGAATCGGTTGGTTTTTGGCTTTTCCAATTTTTGAAGAGAAATGTAACGGTGCAAGAGGCTTTTTTGAAAAATATCCCTTCAAGTTTATGAACATAAGATTGGGGCTGTTAGACCTTAGATTACCTTTGTGTTACTCAGCCAGGATTGCTTTAGATACCTGGCTACCCGAAGTGTTGTTACCCGCTTATGAATTTCACAGTCTCTGCTCAAATTCTCGCGAATTCTTGTTACTTACTTGAATCGGTCAACTGTGAACCGACGCTATCAAAACAACACAGCGCAATACCTGTGGTTTTGCAACTCGTTTCAGTGGCTTACATGACAGCAGATTCGTGCCTCCAGTGCAGTTCACGGTAGCCGGCAATAACTGTTTCGCATCAGTACCAGAGGCGAAGGACTTGATAGATAAAGGGGAATTGGCATATGTGGGTACCATTCGGAAAAATAAGACAGAAAATCCTAAAGAGATGACGGACAAAAGCACGTTCCAACATGGATAGTGTGCGTTGTCTTTGACGAAAACTCCCTGCTAACACCGTTTTCCAAAGGGAAGACATCAAAAAGTTTGGCACTCTCCTCACATAAATGGATAGCCAAGCTGATATTCATGAAAGTTGAAAAGCAGACATAGTTATGTAATATCACAAGCCAAAACAAGGAGCGGACACTTTAGACAAATGTTTGCTCATTCAATTCCTGGAACAGAATGGCGAAGAGATGGCCTGTGACTGTATTTTATGCGATGGTTAATGCCACTGCAGTTAACGCTTCAGTCATGTACCGCAGGAACATGGTCGATCAAAAAACAAGCTACAAACTTGTCACACGTTTTTTACAAAACTTTCAAATCAGATGATACGGCTATAAGCAGAAAAAATATTAGGCTTGCTCAGCCAACGATCACCTCAAGTGCCAGAAAAGCTGTTGAAAACAGCGTTGCTGATCACACGATCGTTTAAAACAGGGGTTTCAAACACCCGGGCTGCATGTGGCTCGCGAGGGCCTTTTGTGCGGCCCGCGATGCTTTTTGGGAATTTTAAAATAATTAACTTTTCGTTACCAAGTGTCTTGAAAAAAGATGTCGTGAAATAATTGAATCAAGTTGAATGACACGCAGTGCGGTTTTCGTCCCGGCCGTAGCACTACAGACCACATTTCACTCTCCAGCAAAAGTTTGAGAAATCTTGGGAGTATGCTAAAAACGTCTTCATATGCTTTGTCGACCTCGAGAAAGCATACGATCGGGTTCCTTCTGAAAAGCTTTGAGGAGTGTTACGTGAGTACGGGATTGACGGCCGCCTGTTACTGGCCTTCAAGTCACTGTATTCCTGTTCAGAAGTTTGTGCCTATGTAGGGAGAGTTAAATCATGACCGTTCATCGTTGGTGTTGGACTCCGACAAGGGTGTGTGCTGTCACCGCTCGTTTTCATGGTCTACATCAGTGGTTCTCAACCTTTTCGCTAAAGGGAGCCAAATCCAGACCTACGATTTTGTTGGAGAGCCTCACTAAAATTTTTAACACAATTCAATTGACACGTTTTGTTTTACGGCAGAACGAAGTCTGTTATACAAAATATAGTGCTTGGGAGCCGAATGCGGCCCTCAGAACCGGTGTTGAGAACCACTGGTCTACATGAATTGGATAGACAGTCACAGCCGAGTCGACGAGGGTGTCACAGTCGGGAGCTGCAGGATCAACCGTTTACTTTTTGCAGACGATTTGGCACTGCTAGCATCTTCTCAACAGTTTTCAGCATGCAATCGATCGGTTTTCTGTTGCGTGCGACCGAGACGGAATGAAAATAAATCAGCACTAAAAATACTGAGGTACTACGTCTCTCTACAAACCCACGGCAGTGTATGCCGCAAGTGAGCGGCAATACACTGCAGTATGTGAAGTTCCAGTACCTACGGTAGTATTTACGAGTGACGGAAAGCGGAGCGCCAGGAGATTGATAAACGAATTGGTATAGCTAACGCAGTTCTGCGTGGGCTTTATCGCTCTGTGGACAAAACAGGAGCTTTCAAACAATGGGCGTAGCCAGGGGGGGCAAAGGGTCCATTTCCCCCTCTAAAATTTTTAGAAAACATAGTTATTTTGTGCTTTGAGAGGCGTTTGTCTAAGCAAAATAGTGTTATTCGCCTAAAATCAAACATTTTGCCCCCCCAAATTTTTGGGCTGGCTACGCCACTGTTTCAAACACTGCAAAGCTGTCAGTTTTCACATCGGTCTTTGTTCCGATCCTTACCTATGGCTGTGGTCATGAACCTTGTGTTACGACCGAAAGAATTTTAACTCAGTTGCAAGCACCAAAGATGGGATATTTGCGAAGAGTCCACGGTGTGACAAAGGGGCGTACCGAGTTTGGACTGCGCCCGGGGCAAGAAACAAGTTTGGCGTCTCCATATTTGAATCTAAGGTATTTTGGAAGTAAATGTATTGCATTTAAGAAGAAAAAACTTACGACATTGTTGCGACTTTTCTGCGCCCCCCAGTGATTCGGCGCCCGGGGAATTGAGCCCCATCGTTACGCCCCTGGTGTGACTCTTCGCGACAAAGTGCGCAGCTGTGAAATTCGCAGAGCCCTGAATGTCGAACCAGTTCTCCTAATTGAGAGAACACAACTAAAGTTAGTTGGGCCATGTATTCTGAATGCCCAACAGAAGACTGGTGAGGCAAGCCCTCCTGGCTAAACCACGGGAAAGCGACCCAGAAGTCGTCCAAGGCCTAGGTGGAGTAACTGCATCTCCGACCTTGATTGGTCCCGCCTTGGTGTGAAGCCAGCAGAACTATATGAAATTGCTATTAACCGTGAGGTATTCCAAGCTCTCCTATGGATGTTGCCCCTGCAACCCTCCCTAGAGGAAAAGCGGGGATGAGAATGAATGAAATGAATATTTACGTTAGTATTTGTAAATATTCATTTACGTTAGTATTCGTAAATATTCATCAGTTAGGAAATGAAATGAATATTTACGTTAGTATTCACCGGTGTTTAAAAGTACTCAGTTGGCGAGTGACCAAGTTCCTTAGACGGCTAGAATTGAGTAATACGAACCTAGAGACGGGTAGAAATGATTTGCCTAATTCATGATACCTTTCGCAGGAAATAAGATGTAAAACTAAGTTCAGATACCGCTATTGTTGCTTCAGCATCATAATGCGACCAGCGGGTTACTTTGTAAGTTTTCATGTGGCCCACAGAGCGATTTGAGTTTGAGACCCCTAGTTTAAAACTACCGATGCCAGTACAACAAGAACAAAAACAAAAGAAGTGCGAGATTTGCCCTCGCAATAAAAGGATTTAGATCAAAATATCTTACAGCAAGTTCAACCAACCTGATTGTAAAGAACATGACATGTATTTATGCATCAACCGCTATCATTTTAAGACCGGAGACCTAAATCCTGATTGAAATGAATAAAAAAAAAACGATCAGAAACCCACGTAATGTTTTTACGGTCAAATGAAATTAGCCCCTAAAGGCAGTCATGGGGGGCATATTTTATAAAAAAATTAATATGTGTGTTTCGCAGCGAGTATGCGACTTTGTTGTGAAAATGAGTAACAGTAGCCGCAGAGTGGTCGAAAACAGCTTGACAGGAAACTACAGAAAAACGTATTCTAATTTGGGGTTCAGTCAACTTCCGCTACTTGACGTTTTTCGCGGAAAATGTTTACCTGACGAGGAAGGACCACGGAGAGATAAAGCTCAGGCTTTTCTGCGTTTGCTTTGCCAATTCGTGTGTAACTCTCTTTATTCTGCTTTCGGTCTCTAGTGAATACCATCGTAAGGTACCTGAACTCCTCGACATGCTGCCGTGTATTACTACTTACGTGCAAGCAGGGTACGCTGACTTGGGTGTTAGAGAAGCAAGATATCTCTTTTCTTGGAGATAATTTTCATTCCAGTATGATTACACGCAGCTGACAACATACGAAGTGCATGATTCAGACCAGGTTCATACAATGCAAGCAAAACGAAATCGTCCGCAAAGAATTAACGATTGATTGTGCAGCTTCAAACAGAGACACGTTCTGAGCAACGGCTGCGGCTGCCTATTCAAGTCAGTTATGAAGAGGTGTGGTGGCATTTTGCAGCTGCTCGTTTTTAAGCTTGAGTTGCTTGCTATAGCAACAATTTTAAGTCGGTTTCTGCTGCTTAATAATTATGTAAAAACATACTTTCAGCAACAAAACGTCTTTTGCAGAATTTTTTCTTCTAATAGTCAGTTAGATGATGAATGCTTTCCTATTCATACAAGTGAGTGCAATTATAGAACCAACTTAGCCTACAGTGAACTTCAGGCTTGGGAGACAAGGTAAAAGTTAGAAAGCGCGAGGCGAAAATATCGGAAGGGAACTGCAATTTTACAAAAGAAGTCGTTGCGTGCACATCAATACACCAATATTGCAACAAGACTCTGCGTAGGTCCTTAGAAAATTGTAAAAAACAGTCATCTTCTTCTGGTACTTGTGAAAACCTTCAAAATTTCATAAAGTTATCTGGTAACAATTTAATAGTTATATGAAGATACATCAACAAACTCCAGATAGAGTCAATATTGGGAGGCGGAACAACATAAATTTGTGCCTCACCCAGCAACCATTGTCTTTGAGGTTGAACCATAATAACTGTTAGATTGAGATTGGAAATTGTTTTCAAACATATATAGTCTGTTTAACTTACCTGGCTTCGTTGTGTATACATTTTTTCTGTGAAAACAGTTTTTATAAATTGCAATGCTGTACAACAGGAGCTTAAATAATGATCGTAGAATGTCAGTGAAATGCTCAGTTGTGAATGAAGCTCTCTGACGATACTTTGTAAAACCGCTGCATGACAAGTGAGTTGCATTTTTCTTGAATATTTGAGACGCAAGTAAATATATTTGGTTGTTGGTGCAGAACGCTTGAAAATTTTGCACTAAAAGTTGTAAGACTTCCTTCCTTTTTGTGTGCAGTATATTAGGATTTGACGCTGCAAGATGAGCAACCAACGATATAACAAACATCTTGTTGTTACAAACGTAATACGAAAAAAATGGTGTGAACAGTTTTTGTATTTTCAAAGACAGTCATCTTAATAGATTTCCCACAAAGTACAATTATATGTCAAAAATAGTAAATAAAAGATTAACCGCTGATGAAAATGATGTACATAACGGAGAAAGTTTAAAATTTTGAACGTATCATGCGACTACAGCCCATCACCACCACTTTGATCTTAGCTGCAATGTTTCGTCCACAAAGGCAATGGGCACTGGGCTGTATCATAGAAAGCAGGTCGGCCAGTTTGACTTGACAGCGGCGGTTTGGCTTACGCTCTCGACAGAATTAGAACAGTAGCCTTCACTTAAAAGTTTACTGGTAGCTTACGCTCTGGTATACAAGTAGGCCATATGTAAGAAGCCAGGCAAGGATCGTACTAATTTACGAATTAAATCAAGATACTAAAGCCATGAAAGTTGAAATCTAATTTCTATAACATTTTTCCGCAATAAGCACACCTATCATAAAAAATATGGAAACCGGTTTGCTAGCAATCATCAACTACTGCAGTGTTGCTTAACCTGGGTTCGGTGAGTCAGTCGCAGGGGTTTGTCGTGGTCTGATGCATGGCTCATTTTGTGGGCTAGCAAACTGTGTATCCATTTTTTTTAAAAAAACATGTTTTACTTTTCCACTTATGAATGGGTCGATAAATATACGGTGAATTTTCGGGGCTCGCAGTACTTCCAACAAAGTTTAAAACCATCAATGAGGGCTACTGAATCGTGTCGTCGGCCATTTCAGCATTTCTGCTCTATGTATGTGTTACTACCTGTTACGCAAATCGTTGTGAACTGAAAACAAGTACTCCATTTCTCTAAATAAACATAAGTGCAAAATTTATTTTGTGTGCATGAATACAATCCATAAAACATTACGTCTGCTGGGCAATGTAAGTATGATTGCAGCAGTCTTTTACGCCGGTATTTTCAAAGAGAGAGAATTAAAATCTTCTGTTGCTGTTGATACATTGATTGTAGACATGTTCGATCTTGTCAACTTTTGTTCGATGTTTTGTCATGGAGTAAAAAAGTTTTGCGACGAAATTGGCCGATGCTTAACTCATGGAAAGACTGTACCGTGACTTCCCCATCTACGTCTGCACCATTTGTACCTACCATGTTGCTGAAAAAGTCTAAGCGTTTGGTGATTTACCTGTATAATACAGATGCATTTTGCATCTTTGCCTTTATCACAATCCTAATACCTAAGGAAAGTAGCAAGCGAGTACAGCCCTGTTGCTGAAGATTTCAACGACAAGCGATGTTTTACGTTTCATGAAAGGATCATCAACTTTATGAGGCTCTTTTACGGTACTGCAATAGCAACATTTAACTGCATGCAAACGTTCCAGCTGGGGACTGGTACGGACAACGACCCATCAAATGAATGACTTGACCCTCTCGTAGAATGGTGAGCAGAGGTGGATCCAGGATTTTCTTTCGTGGACTCAGACTGCCAATTCTTCATTTGTCGCGTGACACTGTGTGGGAGTTCGTTAATGGGAGACCAAGAGTCATCGGGGTTTAAAGGTGCATTGGGCCCTCACTTCTGGAACTTTGTCCCTGAAATCTTTTCTGGTGCCAACCCTGGTGAGAAGGTGATACCGTAATGGAGGCATTATGAAATGCAACACGCACAGATAGCAAACGCATAAACTGATGTATGAAGTTATGCATGAGCTGTATAACTAGGAAATCTGCACCAAACAATCTAGTCTGCATTCTCTCAATCAAGCTGTCAAAATTAACACATTAATCTGCATCCATCGTGAGCTCAAACATTGTTATCGGTCTTCATCACGTCGTACTGCTACATTTCTGTTAATGCTACCTAAACTCCTCATGTTCCATGCTGGTCGTCTCCTACTTGAATTTCTATGACTGCAAATCATTGAAATAACATTTCGCTATTTATTCAGTGTTCGTTATATCGCCCTGATAAAACAATAATGAAATAGTAGACCTTCACTAGAATCATACCTCAGGTTCCCTTCACATCAGTTTTCTGAACCTCATTAGTAAAACTACATACACATAATATTGCAAAAGTAAATAGGCAGCCAGTACGACCATTTCTTTATTAATCTCGAGCAACACAGCAGCATGACATGAGCTTCCTTTGTCAGAAAACAATCAGAGTAAACCATTGCATATGAATCAGCATTTTCACACATAAACGCTTCACAGCACCAACGATTCCCTTGGCCTAGACCTAAGCGACATTACCCACTAGGAGTTACTTATTTTGTTGTTGAATGTAAAAATTAACGGATACAGCCAGTGTTTTCAAGATGTTTTGAGTGGCCGTTTCGGTCACTCAAAATACAGTAGAACCTGGCTTACAATCACCACCAAAAATGCACCAAAACCTTGCTTTCCGACCCTCTTGGTGTTTAGATAAAATAGTTTCGTTCCGGTAATCTCTTTGCAGTCACCATTGGTCAAATCTAAACAAACTGTGTGTAGCTCATCCTATAAGTAATAGGTGGCAAGGTTTGACAAAGGAGGCCGAATAAAGTTCCGGCTGGGCGGAGCAAG
>Ga0210059_1007422_pt1 | contig 17416 bp, 11 predicted proteins | sample Ectturendosymbi2_FD_188042 | JGI IMG/M metagenome (GOLD analysis project Ga0210059, IMG submission 188042) | Ecteinascidia turbinata endosymbiont from Florida, USA - Sample 2 (SPAdes) (version 2) | ecosystem: Host-associated > Tunicates > Ascidians > Unclassified | place: Key West, Florida...
TGGTGAGTGATTTCAGGCAAATGTTTGCAAGACAAATATCAAAAGTACAACTTCATTGGCGAAGCTTGCAAAGTGCGGAAAGTTTATGCACAACGTTAAATGCGTGACAACTTCAACATTTGAAATAAATTTGTTTTGCACCTTGGATTCATTGTAAGGGCTTGATGCTCAATGTCCAATGTTGGTTTGATACACTACAACAAACATGATGAGATGTTTTGGTACAAAAATGACCACAATTAGTAGGTTTGGTTACAAGCAGTTCAATCCTTGGAATACGAAGAAGCTTTGCTTTCTATGTGCGTTAGTGCTAAGCCGTAAAAAATTGCAATTTTAACTTGGTCGGTTTTGAAGAGCATTTTCCAAGGTGATTAGGTTATGTATAACAGCTTCATTGCAAGTAGGAGGGTAGCCCATTGAGACCGTTGAATTGTTGTAACATTGCATCAAAAACATTTCCATTTGGGAAAAACATGTGGTGCAACAACTGATTATGTTACTTGAAAAACAACAGCGGATGTATATAATCGCATAGATTATGTTGCTCACGATTGACGACATTGCTTAGGCAAACTGGCGATTTTTATTCCACATTGCTGCACATTTGTTTATTCAGCGAAAAGTTTAGTTTTCCACGGGTGCAAAATTTTTGTTGCTGGGCTTATGAATGTTGTAAGCATGTAAGAAAATGCAAATGGTAATGAAAACAGACAATGCTATTATTGTGGAGTAATAACATTGTCATTCATGGTTCTCAAAGACGATAATTTTTTCATAAGACTAAAAGTTGTCAGATTAGAAAAAAGGGAATTTTGTTGTTGTTCTGAGTTTAGTTGGCACAATCCGAAGCTCAAAGTGAAGCCCCTGCGACTACGTTTACAAAAATAGCGTTTCCTCAAATCAATTGCAATGTGAAAGAAATGCTGTGACGTCGGTAAGAAAAAGAACATGTAATGTAACAGAAAAGTGACATTGCAAGTTATGACAGTCTTGAAAACAAACTGTATATTTGAACAAAAAAATGTTGTCCCGTAATGCCTTTCATTATTCTTTAACACAGTGGTTCCCAAACTTTTTTCATGGCAGCACAGTTTCAGGGCTGAAAAATTTTCGCAACACCCCTGTTGTAAAAAGTACAGTATTTCCCAATATTAATAATGCATTTTACACAATACATACCTGCTACCAAATTCATTTTGAATAATATTTGCAAATGGTAATGTTCATCCAGAATTGTTGCATTTCTTATATACAAAAAATATTAAGTGATTTTAAAAATAGAGAAGTGATCTTAAAGAACACTAAGTCCTACATTTACCAATATTTCAAGTGGTCGCATGATAATTTAAAAGTTAAATTACGAGTAGAATTTTACTTACGTAAATGAAGCTTCCACATCCTTTGAAATGGTGCAAGAACTAGTGTTAGACATGAACTTGGGATTTTTTTACTACTGCTGCAATATTAGGTCGGATGTGTGAGAGGCATACCCTCAATTCTTCCTCAACATTCTGAAGCCTTTCTCACGTTTTTTATTTTTAATATTGTTTAGGATAGAAAACCTAAGTTCACACAAGTAAGATGTAGAAAACTGCAGCACCACTTTGATGGCTTTCTTAGCAATATATGGATACTCATGCACAATAGAAATCCAAAATGCGTCCAGTGGAAGCTCCGTGTGGTTCATTCTAAGTCCACGATTGCTGGAGAGGGATGCTAATTCTTTCTCTTCACACATTTCGAAGTTAGAGTCTGTGAACTTCATAAAAGGATTACGAATCCAATCAAATTCATCAACATTGTTTCAGGGAAAATAGTCTTCTACTCTCCTTCCTAAACACGTCAAATGCTCAAGAGTGATGGGAATCATCTCTTTTACGCAGGTTTTATGTACTAATGGAAACATGTCTAAAGTACCTGCCCTCACTCTGCTCTTCCACAAAGTAACTTTTTTCGAAAAGCAACTGATTCATCTGTCGAAGTAAGAATATTTTCATTTCTGCCTTGCATACCGCTATTCAGTCTTCAGTGCTGCCCGAATATCTCTGTTAAATATTCCAATCTAGACAACCACAAACCATTTTTAAGGTAATTACAAAACCGCTCATACCCTTCTATCTCAAATAAAGTGAGAAGTTCGTTCTGAAGTTCATCAACAGGAGGCAGTATCTTCCGTTTTGATAGCCATCTTACTTCAGCGTGCAGTATGTAGCATATGAACATGTTGAGAATCCATAATCCTTGCAAATCAAGTCAAAGGTTCTGGACTTCATTGGACGAGTTTTAATGAAATTCACTATTTCGATCATTTCACTCCTTTCTTTTAGTTCATTTTGTGGTATCTTTGCACCTAACACTTCCCGTATAAAAAAAACAGTGAGTTCGCACAATAGTAGGATTGTGTTTTTCCACGAGAGATGAAAGCCTTTTGTGGAACCTACCATGGATGGTGCTCTATCAGTGTATATTCCTATGCAAGAATCCCAAGTAAGCCATGCGTTTTGAGGTGAGTTGTAAGAATGTCAAAAACATCTTGACCTTTTGTAGTAGATGGTAAATTTTTGCAGCAAAGAATTGGTTAATTATCATACCTTCATAGATGACACGTGCAAATGCAATTATTTGTGCATGGTTGCTGATGTCAGTAGATTCACTGATTTGTAGAGTGAACTGACAATGTTTAAGCTTGGCCATTATGTTTTGCTCAATGTTGTCTGAAAAGTCAATAATACTTCTCTGAAGAGTATAGTTTGAAAGAGGAATTTTGCTAATTTCTTGTTCAGCTTTATCATCGAGCGTAACTTTGACCGTTTTTTTGGCATGCTGGAAGAATCACTGATTCCACAAAGACATGAGACTTTGATTTCAGTGGAATAATTTCTACCACCTGATGTGAAGCTAATTTAACTCATTCTGACACAGTCATTGCTTTCTGAAATATTTTCTTTGCCTTGAATTAGCTTGCAACAAGCTTTGAAAATAAAATAAACGGTCGTTTTAGTTTGAAGGTGAGAATGGTTGGTAATGAAGTGTCTTCTCAACTTATTTGAAACCATTGTTTCATTGGACAACTTCTGACCGCAAATAACACATAACGGGCTAGGCATCTGTTCATCTCCAGTCCAATCAAATCCAAATTTTGAACAATCATCACAGTACAACCGGCGTAATTTTGCTTTTCTTCCAACTGAAGTCGATTCAGATCTTGATAGCTGTTTATTTTCCGAAGACTCACTTTTGTTACTATCAAGTTTTCTCTTGAGAAACTTATCCATGAATTCAGCGACGTGCAAGCGTGAGTCCGCAGATTGTTGACTCGAGGGGAAACACATGCGCTCAACTTATGCTAAAAAAGTAACCAGTCTTAGATAATGAGCTAGCAGAATACAGTCAATAAGTAACGAAATTCACAGCCGAGAAACTAGAGGTCAGAAAGTACAAGCACCAAGTAGGCTAACAGTCGCTTATCCTTAGGTAACAAACCTTGTCTTTGTTTGCAACACGATTGTGCGCAACACCAAATCATCTTCTTCGCGATCTTCGCTTTATATTTACTGCCGTGCAGCACTGTCCCTTCACGGCACGGCGTTTGGGAATCATCGCTTTAACAGATCCACTGCACTTTAGAGCTGTTCCAATATAATATGTAACATATTATGTTGACCAATCCAAGGGCTCCTGTATGTTGTGTTCTTTCATTATTCTCTTAGTTTTGATGTCATGGATGTTTTTGTTCCCCCATCATTTAATCTGTCAATGCTGAAGATCACAGTTAACCCCACAAGCTAACCATATGGTGTCATATGGATACTGCCAATTTGAAAATGCATTCAAAGTTCAACCACTGTCCCATAAATTTAAAAGATGTAAAATTCAAAGCCAAACAAGAGTCAAAAAATGTTGACAAAAGCTGTGTTTTTTGGTCATTGACAGAAAAGTTTTTGAAATGACCAAGAAAATCAAGTTACTTCGGTCAGAATGTTTGAAAATATAGACTAAAAAACACTGTTATGGTGAGTTTTAATACAAATGTGACATACATGACTGAAATGTTTCAGTGAAACAAAAGTGCTGCTCAGGTAGTGGCACGGAAAAAAGATGTGTGCATAACTGTCCCATCTGACAGGGATAAATAAGCCCAGGGACAAATTCTTGAGTCTCTTGTTGCCTACATGTTTCATTAATCCAATAAGTTCTAGGACAAACAGGATATTGATGTAGTTTGATAACCTTTTAATGATAGAGTTTATGCTGTTCATCAAAAATGAGATTGCAAGAAATTATAAGAATGATGTTGTGTTAAATTGGTGTATTTAATGACAACCAGGTAAAATTGTTGATTTACTGAAAATTGAAAAACATGCATTTTTTTAGTTAAACTATCTTCGTTTCACCACTTAAAAACAATATACTTTCAACCTATTTTTCAGTAGATGAAGAAAAGTGGTATAGCATAGTGACCTGTTGATAATTTTGTACTATAGTATCATCTTGCATTTCAGGTCTTTTGTATACAGTAGTTTTTGATCTGATAATTGTATTTTTATGAGCATCATGGATAAAACAGGTTAGTGTACATCATATACATGTTATATAATTGTGTCTTGCATGCTTTTTCCAAGCTTATAAACGCAAGGTTAAATCAGCTAAATTTTTCAAGGTAAGGTCAGACCTAGGACTAAACCAGAAAAAGTCAGTAAAGTGTAAAAAATTGATGCATTTACTCATGTATTTACGGTTCTCCATATAATTTTTAATTACATTGCAAATAACCTACATGTGCATTGTGCAACCACTGTCCATTGAGAATATATACAGTAAAGCTTTTTTCCTTCAAGATGTTTTAAAACATAGACAACATCTTATTGAAAACAATTAAGACAACTTCTTACTGAAAGCAAAAAGTTTCACAAATTTAATCATTAGTGATGGAGTGCCATTGTAAATCCCATTCTAGTTCACTGGTTAGTATATATGAAGTTGCACACAATCAAAATTTTACTTTCACAAGGTACCTTCACCAGCTCACTTGCCATGCACAGCCAGAACATAACAGTGGCAATGCTGCGTGAGAACTTTAAGTCAGAGTCATTATCTAAGACCTCGCCATAAAACATAACCCTGAAACCTTAACTCTTTGGCGTCCGCTAGGATTCGGGGATTTTCGGAAAAAAAGACGCCTAAACGCACGTGGCTTTGCGTGGGAATTTATCTGGTATGCTCTGCAGACCTGGTAAAAGTCTCAAAAAGACGCGGCAAGTCTTCTGGTCTGCACTCGAAAAAAATTTTTTTGCTTGCGGGCTGCGGTTTGTTTGTGAGTGACGTCATAAGTGGAGAACTTCTAGGCCACCTTGGCCCACTTTGCCTGGCCCTGGGTGCCAACCGTTAGGTAGTAGTATTTAGCTGAAGTTTTTATTGGAAACTAGGCTACAATCTGAGTCTTTTGATACTTTGGATGACCTGCTGTGGTTTCGGGTTCAAAGTTGTGATGTAAGTTAGTAAAAATATTTGACTAATTAGATAATTAATTTATTTATTTATTTTAGATCATAACTTTTGAACCAGAAATGCTAGACAGTTGATCAAAGGCTCAAAAGACTCGGACTCGAGCCTAATTTCCAACGAAAACTTCAACGAAACACTTTGGCCTAGTGGTTGGGCCCTAGGCCAGGCAACATGACCCAAAATGACCCTAAAACTACTTCACTTATGACATCAGTCACAAAAAATCCGCACCCCCCAAGCAAAAAATTTTTTTTCGAGTGCAATCTACTAGACTGGCTGATCTGTTTGAGCCCTTGAACAGCTCTCTAGCGCAATTGGTGGAGGAGCTAGGGTGTTGGTAAAGCAACTAAAAACTGCTGTTTCTTAGGCCGAAATCGAAGTACGAATATATTGTAGACCGGCTCTCAAAGTGTTAATCTAAACACTAGCCCTAAACCTTAACCGTAAAATCGTAATGTGTTACGAGTTGGCTGACTCAATGACTAAGCAGTTCTCATGCAGTGTTGCTGCCGTCATGTTGTAGCTGTGCATGGTAGGTGAAGGTAGGCCTACTTATATAACGTGACATTTTGATTGCACATAATTTCCTAAGTACCCACCAAGGTTTCATGCATATATTCGTTGTTACTGGATTGTAACGAGTCCACCAACATATGTTTAATGTCAATTTGGTTGTGCTCAAGCATTAAATGGCATTGAAGGCAAGTCAGATAAAAGGCTTATGGTTGATCTTTCTCCCAAAAGCAGTGTTGCTTTATCGGCAGAATCAGTCCTATGTTATTTTAGCCCCTGTTTGCTTTAATTGTATGAAAAAATATGATTCATATTTTTCAGACCATAAGGCGCAGTATCAAAAATTTAATGCTAGCTGTTCTTTTTTCATAGATAGGTGCATGAAATGAAGCAAACATTAGATAACACACCAGTGAGTTAAATCGGACAGATTTTAACTCGCTTGGATTACCGTACATATGAGCGAGTTTAATCTGTCACACACGTCTAATCCCTTCGACACGACTAGAATAATATGAAAGTTGTGCACGTGTTTGATTCAGTGTGCGCCAATGTAGTAAGGAGCCTTGCGGAGTAAAGCGATCTGTGGTATGTGCTAGCTACTCTCGGAACCACATACACTGCTCATTGCAATTGTTATTGGCTTGTTACATAACATCATGGTCTGTTTACAAAAAATCATATCTAGCAATTAACACTTTGTCTGCCGGTCTACAAATATATTGTATGTGGAACTCAGGGAAAATGCAGGGATATTTCGGTTAACTTACCAACTGCATAGCTCCTCAGCTGATTGCGCTACAGAGCTGTGCAAACCCTCAAAAGACTCAGCAAGTCTTCGAGCTTAAAATGAAAAAATTTTTTGGTTTTGGGTTTCAAGTTTTTTGTGAGTGACATCCTAAGTAAGGTAGGTTTTTGGCCATTTTTGGCTGCTGGTACCTGAAGTGGGCCCAACTGCTAGACGGAAGTATTTCACTCAAGTTTTCAATGGAAACTAGTCTAGAATCTGAGTCTGTTGAGCCTTTGATTGACTTTCTAGCATTTCTGGTTCAAAAGTTACGGCCTAAAATAAACAAAATAATTAATTATCAAATATTTGATTTATTCGTAATTTTGTTGTTTTTAGGTCATAACTTTTGAACCCAAAACACCAGCAAGTCATCTATAGTATCAAAAGAGTCTGATTTTAGCCTAGTTTCCAAAAAAAACTTGAGCGAAATACTACCATCTACAAGTTAGACCTAGGGCCAGATGAAGTTGGCCAAAAAGGCCTAAAACAACTCAACTTATGACATCACTCACAAAAAAAAAACAATACCAAAATTATTTTTTGATTGCAGATGTGAAAACTTGTCGAATCTTTTGAGGGTTTCAAAAGCTCTCTAGCACAGTTGTCGGCAGAGACATTCCTGTGCAAAAACATATGCAAACTGCTGGATTTTAGCCTCAACCCACCAGAAGCCAAGGTGTTAAATAAATAGTACCTTTCCCTGTATATAATTGGCTCTAGATGAGAAAGCACAACCAGATCCGTACATTAGGCACACCTTTGGTTTTTGAGAAAATTAAAGGATTTTAAGCGTGCCTTACAGTCTGAAAAATGCGGTGATGTATGGAGTTACAATAATTAAATTGTAAATCCTTCCATGTCGCCTGCAAATAACATCCCACAATTATTTTTTGTTGTTTTTAGGCCATAACTTATGAACCAGAAATGATAGAAAGCTAATCAAAGGCTCAAAAGATTCAGATTATAGCCTAGTTTTTAATAAAACTTGAGTCAAAAAATTCTATCTAGCAGTTGGGGCCCAGGGCCATATAACCTGAGCCAAAATGGCCTAAAACCTACCCCATTTATGATGTCACCCAATTTTTTTCATTGCAATCTAGAAGACTTCCCACATCTTTTGAGCATTTGAACAGCTCTCTAGCACAATCTGCTGGAAAGTTAGAGAGTTTCAAATTGGTGTGAAAATAGTGCAAAACCACATGCTCAGTGCAGGAGTTTGAAGTACGAGTATCTTGAACACTGCACAGCAAACATGTTACATGTTGATTTTGGTGTTGAAAGATTAGTAATTGCCATCATGACCCTTGGAAATGGCTGCAACACATTTTCTGAAAAGGCACTATCTATTTTGCCTCATGAAGCAAAAGCACTGCTAGAACTATTTTGCCTTTGGCCGAACAAGATTCGTTGAAGTGGTCACATGACAAGTTTGGAATACATGGCCTGGACAGTTGACTATTACATTTGTACCGGCTCATTTTGACATGCATGGTTGAGTAATGTCATGGTTTTATTGCTGGCAAGGTAATTAGTGACTTCTTGTCTGCATTGAGTGAACTGTAAGCCCACCCTAAACTGTAGCTCATTGTTTCTTTGCGTATGTTACTTGTCACATGACCACTTGACTACTACTTAGCATGACTATGTCGCATGACCACTAAATCAAAATAGGGCCAGCACAGCTTTTACCTCATGAGGCAAAATAGACACTACCTTTAAAGATCATTTTCAAGTCTTCCACGTGATCAAGTCTTCCACGTGATCTCTCAAAGATCATGAACTTACTTGTTGTTGTATTTGTAGTTCAGTATGCTTTTTGCTTTGCAAAATACTTTCTTCATTTAATGTTGAATAACAAAATATTTCCATTTTTGCATTTGTTATTGCACAGATAACTGTAAGGATGAAGAATCTGGACCTTATGATACAGTTGTTGTGGATCTGAGTATTCCAAGCATTAACATTGACATTGTTTATGGTGACGAAGATGAAAAGCTGTCCCAGGATGGACAACCTGAAGTTAGTGCATGCATACACGATTGTGGAATTCACATTTACTGCATGTGTCAAAGTACTTGCAAATTAGGTTAACACTTTTCCTAAAACATTAGCAACATACTTCTCATTTTTATTTTGAGGTGTGACACTTGGCACTGCAGGTTTATTGGTTTAAGATATATGTTGAATTTAATTAATGCAGGTTTTTTTAAAGAAAAATATTAGGTACCCAGTATCAATCTGTAGGGACCCGATTTCTCTTGACTCTAGGGACCCGATGATAATTTCAGCTGATTTTAGGGACCCAATTTTCAATTCTGGGGACCCGAATCGGGTCCCTAAAACACCTTTAAAAAAACCTGATTAATGATTAAATATTATCATGATCACGCTGCACTGTATTCATGAAAGCCTTGAAAATATTCAGGGCCCCAAGTTAAAAAAGTTTGGCAGTAACTACAGGCAAAACATAGCGAATATTATTGGTCAGTGATGGCGAATCTTTTCTAAACTGAGTGCCTTAAACAGCAACCCTAAATCCACTTATGTATTCCAAAGTGCCAACACGGCAATGTAACTTTAATGGGCCAACTGAGGTTTTGGGTTAGAAAAACGTATGCTTTAGCATCTTTTGTCTTATAAAAAACATACAACAACAGAGCTTCCAATGATAGAAACAATTTTGATTGAAAGGTAAGAGTTTCCATTTAGCATGCTTTTGAACAATTAATGTGATTTTTGCTGTTGCATGCTTGCTGACAATTTGTCTAACCTTGAGTTTGAAAGCAACACATGCAGCACTCAGGTCATATGTTATTCAGTATACCTGTCAAATGTGTCCATTAGGTTCTTCTGGTGTGGCTACCCAAATTATGTCATCGATGAATCTACAGAAAAGTTCCGTCTGACTTAACACACCAGCAATCAGCTTTTTACACACTGACTGACTGACTGTTCAACTTGATGCTTACCTTACATAGTTCTTCAGCTCCCGTTTCATCAGAATGTCATTCTGGATTCAGATTGTCTGCCCAAAGTTAACTCTGCAATACACTTCCATCTCTTTTCATACAAATGGGTGATTGCTGTTACTATCAATTGAACCAAGTTGCAAGAAATTTTATGAAGCTCAAGACGTGCTAGATGTTTTGATTGGTTTAATGCTGATTTCATGCTTACACTGCCTCTTTGTGGTCCTTAACGACTGGCAGTGATTCAGCATTAATGGATAATAGAGAACCAGTTACTGTCTCTAGTGTTTCCAACCCGGGTTTTCAAATACCAAACCCGGGTATTTTAAAAAAAACTAGAATTGCTGTTGCATTGAAATATTAGTAATTCTGATAACACTGAAGTTGCAGATTGGCGCGTGTAACGACCAAATCAGCACGTTTGAACTTCCAACTATTATCATGAAGCACGAGGTGCGGATTTTGCTCGGTGACCGTCGTACGTTCGTTGTTGGTCCGTTTATATTTTCGTTCAATTCACCTGTTTAGATGGATCGTGACGTCATTTTGCACATAAGTGACTATACAAATTTTGGTCTTTTCGCTAACCTAATTCAATAACTACTACGTGAGGTAGTTCTTCAAAGGTATGCCGTTGTTTCGTAGTTACTATTTGGTTCATTTATAAGCTGTTAATGTGTTAGTTCATATACAAGTTGTGATCCTTTGCAAAATCGATTCGTTCCTTTTCAGTTTGCAATGACTTTCTACAAAATATTTAGGTTTCCATTAGAAACGACTTTAAGTAGATTTTGAATCATACACATTCAGTTTAAAGACGTTAGTAATCAAAGAAAATCTGAAGCATAGTGCCATTTCTTATACAACAAGGCTCAACCAACAGCAGAGTGCAATTTGTGCTCCGTGGGACAAACGCAGGTAGATCAAGCACCGAAAGCTTAATCAATCATTTGAAATCAAAGCACAGAATCCATGTAATCCTTGAGTGAAAACCACAAAACTAGTCCGGCGCAAGAAGAGATCGGATCACAAATTGTGAAAAAGGAAATGAATCTTTTTGAGGCTACAAAAAAGAGGTCAAATAACCTTCAAAAAACTGTTCCATGCCTTAATTACAATCAAGCCCAAATTTGTGGAACCAGAGGGCTTTTTCAGCCACGGGTATATTTGTCACAAAACTCAGAAACAGACTGAATTTGATTGTCAGGCGTCAGTATCGTAAACATCATTGAAAAACTGTGCTTAACTCAATTAACGATTCGCTAATAGATTGCGCAGGGACCAACAGCAGTAATTTCACAATGATATTGAGTTTTATCGGTCAAAATCGCATTCATTTCAAAATCCGAAAAAAACGTGTTTTCCCGGGTTTCTTTTCTCAGCTACCCGAAACCCGTGTTTTAAAATTTTGCTCCGAATTGGAAACACTAATTGTCTCCGTCTCTTGTGATTATAGGTGTTTGAAGCCAGCAACTATTTGTGTGCTTATTTTCAGTGTTTACGCAAACGTTTCACTTGCCTTTTTTCATTGATTTTGTATCAGGAAAAAAGCAGCATCACCCAGAATACAGTAAAAAAGGCAAGAAGGGGCATGATTGCTGATCTTCTGCCGCGTGAAGCTCCGTTTAAATGCCCGTTTCCCGACTGCAACGTGATTTGTGTATCAAGGTATAAGTTGCGGCGGCACTACAGGTAACTGTTTGGTTCACAGTGCGTGTTTCACGCAGCTGGAGCCTTCCCAATTTTTTGTTTGTATTTTTTTCCTCTTAGAAATCATCAGGAACGGAAACACGTTTGTAAGTTTTGCCCACAGAAATTTCTATACTTGAAAGACAAGCGAATTCATGAACGAACACACACCGGAGAACGTCCCTACGTTTGTCAAGTTTGCAATAAAGCTTTTGTACAAAAGTGTACTCTTGCCAACCACCTCATTACTCACAACAAAAGGTAGCTTGATATGTTACAGTATATTGTATTTGGTTGCTTGATGCTCATTTTTATGGTAGGAATGTAGACGAAGTGCTCTTACCAACAAAAATTGTTTTAAAAACGACTGTAAAATATCAAAAAAGTCTTATTTTAGTGTAATATATTCGCATGCAGATTTTACATTTGATCTTCTTTCGTTACAGTGTCAAAGAAGAAGTATGTGACCAGTGCGGCAAAGCGTACTATTATAAGAAGAGTCTGGCTCAACATAAAAAGGAAAAGCACAGTGCTGCTCCCCAGCTTCATATCTGCGCTTTTTGTGGCAGAAAGTACCAAGGGTGCGTTGATTTTTGGGTAATATAATCCCTGTTAACTCGAGGCTTGAGCATAAAAAGTTTCATCTGATCTGAATGCTTTCAAGGCCCCCGAGAATGTGATTAGTGTGGGATGTTGCTGCCAAATATGTCCCTTTAGTAAAGTCGAAGTAGTTATCGTAAGCGTGAGTATCTTTGCACATAAAATAATGGAATTTCCTCATATCAAAGTTTTGTAATGCCATACTGAAGTAAGCAGGGCTGCGGAGACGTCGTAAAAATGACACAGCTCCGGCTCCGGAGCTCTTTTCATGAAAATGGCTTCGGCTCCGGAACTCTCTTTTTTCATAGCATGGCTTCAGCTCCGGCTTCTGTTCGTTTTCACAGATTAATATTTTCAATTGTCTTGGTGTGCCGCAAGTTGAATGGAAAATAAATTATATCAAGTATACACAAAACTAAGAGAATATACCAAACTTTTTTGAGTAATTTAGTCTGGTAGCTTTTTGCAAGCAGCGCTCTTACCATGAGGAAATCAGTGATAAAACAGCAATCACAGGTTTAGACGATTCAGAGAATAGTAACTAGCGAAAAAGTAACTCAAGGTAACGGTAATATAAACAAATTCTGGAAAGACAGTCGCTGGTTTTGCCGTCAATGCCTGAGGGATTTTTGTTATTTCTTGCTACCAGAATCAAGAAAAAGGCTGTTTGTCCCAACTGACCAAGTGTTTTGCACTCGTTGCATGCTTTGCCTGTTGCAATCTTGGCGATTCCAGCTGACAGCGCTGCCCGGGCAAACCATGCAAAGAGCGCGAAATACATAGTCGATTACCTCTCTCATGTGTTCTTTCTGACATGCACTCATTTGCATTAACACAAATGCGAACGTGTGTAAAAGCCCTTTGTTCAAAGAAGTAGTATGACTTCTAGCACGAAATTCACCTTTAACTTTTTTAAAACAGTTAAAAACTTCTGAATTCTTATCTTTTGCACTCATAATAAGCAGTGATGAATCACAAAGTAAAGCACAAATTGACCTGCAAAGCTTACGAGAAAGTAGGACTGGTTACCGTGCTGAATACATATAATTTTATCCACAGATGAAAACTTATTTGTTTACATTGCTTTTTTATACCCTCCTGATAATGTACTGCTGTGCAAAGCAATGCAAGTTCGCCACCAATTAGTAGTAACTTTCATGTTATGCTGCTGCTAGTAAGCCTAATGGTTTCTAATAACCTACTTTGCAATGGAGTGCCGTGCATTTCACGATTAAATCTGCAATGGTATCATATCGTAATCATACTCACTGCTAACAGCACGATTACACAGCTACAAAAGGTATGGATGTTACATTTTATACCTACTCATTATAGCTCACTTCTTTTTAGATCGCTACACTACTACAGACCCGGTTTAATCATTCTGACTATAAAGTAAGATGTTGTGGCAGTTAACGTTTTGTTTTACTTCTACGACAGTGGTTCTCAACCATTTCGCTGAAGCGAGTCAAATCCAGATCTACAATTTAGTTAGAGAGCTGCGCTAAAAAATTGACGCAAGTCGATTGACACGTTTTGTTTTATTGCACTAACGAAGTCTGTTACACAAAATATTAGACGTGCTACTGAAAGACTGCTAAGAGCCGCACAGAGGATGCTTGGGAGCTGCATGCGGCTCTTAGAACAGTGTTTGAGAACTATTGTTCTACAAGTAACACTAACCCTGCCAGCTACGATGCCACAACCTTAGCAATGATTAAACCAAGAAAACGTCAAAGACTTGCAGATCTATTGTTGCAGTCTTGGTGTTGTAACTCAGATGACTATAGCTCCAGCTCCGGTCCTACATTTTAAACTGAGCTCCAGCTCCTGATTTTTAATTTGAGCTCCAGCTTCGCTTCAAGCCAAATTCCTAGCTCCAGGCACCGGCTCCGCAGCCCTGGAAGTAAGGAAAGCGTATTGGAAAAACGCTGAATCACATACGTGCGTATAAAACATGTTCAAGGTCTAGTGTTGCAAATGACCGTCGTGGTTCCACAAAAAAACATCTACTGAGCACCAGGTATCAAGTCTGTTTAGAGCATTATTTGCTCCATGTTTTCTTTTTTCTGGTGAATGCGACTTACAACATTAAATACCAGACGTTTATTCTAGGACAGAAGTTTGACTATACTTTAAACCACATGCGCGTAAAACAAGTATTTGCCAACACTCCGGATAGTGGTCCAGGTGTAAGCGAGTCAAATGTAAAAAGACTGAATCGCTCTTGATGTTCAAACTGCGATATATCCTATGTGAAGAATGTTGAGTTTCCCGAATTGCAAACGATTTTGAGCTCTCGCTAGTACTCGTCCTATCTAAAAACTTGCAGCTTGGTTTTGGATGAAAATTTTGGCGCCATTTGATTAAAGAATATTGCGAGTCGCTGACACTTTTTTGCAGTAATGAACAGGCAACATTAGGGGAAAAATGAAAAATAAGTCTGTCATAGCAATACATGTTCCGACGAAATAAGCACCGACTTCAAGTTCCCCAATCGAACATCGAGCTTGCCCAAGGCCTTTCTTTGCCAACCTTACCGTTGCAGACGAGATTGTTCTGCATGTTGTCGCAGAACAGGTTTTTGATTGCTGCACAGAACACACACCATCTGCGTCGGTGATTCTATTTCTGAAAAAGTTCAGAGCGCAACTGTTAAGTAATTTTTGATTGAAACGGATACATTTAGTTAAAAGTTTCAAATAATTTTTACACTTTATCGAACATGTTTGTTCACTGTGAGAGACGAAAATACGGATTCGTTTCATTTGAATAACGTCTCTGCATCTCTGGACATTTATTGTGTTTGCTTAGTATTTGGCTACAACGCAGATGATTACATTTCCATTATTTTTTGCGATATGTTTGACAGTCGTTCCGGGTATTTTTCCCACTTACGGAAATGTCCAAAAGGTGATGCAGTTTTTCTCCCTTGCAATTACTGCGGCAAGCTTTATCAGCGAATCGACACTCTGGAAAGACACAAGGTACGGAATTTACATCAGCTTGATGTTTTTGCCAGGTTGTGTTAAATCTGATCGACGTGCAACCGAGTGTTAAAGCGTGAGCTGTTGGTACGATTTATTAGTTATCTTGGTTTACGTGTGTTGCGTGGAAAGTTTGTTACAATGAGTCGTGCTTATGGCAATATGCAGAAATATTTTCTGGTAAGTGCAAAGCACCAGTCGGTAGGTGATTCGAGGTTCAATAATGTGTATTTTGTCTTTTCTGACGATTACTTTAAACAGCCATGTTAATAAAATTCAGTTAATTTGCGGCGCAACGTCACAAAAAAAATTGCGAAATTGGTTCCTTGACTACACAGGTAAAAAAAGTCCAAGCAATTTCGTGATAGCGTGGTGTTAAACTTTGAAAGTCTGTAATCTAGATTTTGAACCCATCTGTTGGATCAACATGCACAATTGGTAAACACGAGCAAGTCTAAGCCTTTTGCCAATAAGACTTTGTTCGATTTTCCTGTGGCTGTATTAGCGGAAATGACATTAAAGGTTAACTGTTTTTATATTTTTGATTGCGCCGCTGATTTTCGGATTTGGTTCATCCCGAAAACAAGTTTGCCGTACCAGAAAATAGCATGTATTATTACTGAAACATACGCACAAACGTGTTGAGAACCATGTCCACAATTAACGCCAAACTTCTTGCTACATGCTAATCACTGACGATACTGGAAGTTGGTTAGGGCCATATATGGGGTGTTATTAGTGATACTTTTTTTAAACGATAGCGTTAAAGCAGTCAGCAACCACTAGCTTTAGCACGGAAATAATAACGTTTTCGTGACATTTGTTCAGGGCCTGATTTAACTGATGCGAGGCCCTAGGCTAATCCACTTTTGAGGACCCCTCTCCTATTGTTGCGAGGAAAAAATGGAAAGCGAAAAATCAATTTGCGAAAATCCGAAAATGACGCTCTGAAAGTAGCCTACAGTCAGTAAAAAATTCTAAATCATTGCTGGAGTGCCCACGATCACTGCGTTTATTGCTGCCTTCGACGCAAAAGCGTTAAATTGCGCGGAACTGCTGAAATCCTACTTGGCTGGCGAGAACAGTATTATTAACTGCCACAGGCAAACCAACCGAAATCGCCGTAATTGAAATATTTGACAAAACACATGGCCTACGTTTTTTATAAGAATCACATCTGTTTTTTCTTATCTGTGTTAAAAAAAACAAAAACACACTGCACCTGTGACCTATATAGTATGTGTGGCGGCATAAAGACTTTAGCACAACGTGAGGACCACGTTGCAACTCGCTTACCACGGTTGTAAAAATATCACACACACGAGCAAAACACTTCACGTAAAATGCACCCAAATAGTTGTAACTGTTAGGTTCACGATTCGCGAGTTTCTTACTTTTTCAGACTGGTAAGAATCGAACGCAACTTAACTGTCGCGTGGAAAAATGTGAGGTTTGAAAAACAGAACCGTCGCCAGAAAGTCTTGAATAGGGGATTTGAATTTGCGCAAGGGGCTTGACATTCTGAAAATTTGATAAAATCTTTACTTAAATTTCGCTTATGCTGTCATTATTGAAATACGTATAAAGAAATAGAAAGCTACAGTCATCGAATCAAGTAAAGCTGAACACAACACAGTAAACAGTTAAAAAGTTTTTGTCCTGCCTTCTTCATAACAAAATTATCTAAGAATTCATTACAATGTGTTTGCCTATGTTCGTCACTTGTAATGCACCGATTGCTTAATGTGGCCTCTGGCCAACCTCTCCTGGAACGTTGCGACCGTTTAATTCAGTTTTAATTCTTTTGAATCTTGTAAAGGGCCTTTCTCCTGAGCAGTTACTGTAATAACCATCAAGCTAAGAAATAAAGGTCCGTGTGTGTGGATGGATAAACAAAGAACCACTAATCAAAGGCATGATACCCAAACGCGCGTTTGTCATTTTTTTGCTGTTTCCCTGTATCGTTGGGGAAGAGTTCTGCGGTTGCCAGTTGGCAAAGTGACTTTTGCTTGCTATTCAAGTTCATCAGCATCTTCTCTGATTTGCTTGGCATAGCAGCAGTACAAACTTGCGCAAGTACTCAATAGCAATCTGATTTCTGAATGACTTTACTGAAGAAAATTCAAATGGAAAAAAATTACATCTAAAAATACCAATCGAGCTTTACGCGATACAAACGCTGACAAAACTACTGTATTGCTCAGTCACCTAAGCAACAACTGCTTTTATTGTAGGATACTGCTGGTAGCTCTACACATAGCTCTTATCTGCAGTACAACCTTGCTTTGATCAGGTGCAGTGACATAACTAGAGGTTTGAGCCAGGGGGATACTTAGCTGAAGGGAACTCACTGGCTAACACTC
>Ga0210059_1007423_pt1 | contig 17414 bp, 8 predicted proteins | sample Ectturendosymbi2_FD_188042 | JGI IMG/M metagenome (GOLD analysis project Ga0210059, IMG submission 188042) | Ecteinascidia turbinata endosymbiont from Florida, USA - Sample 2 (SPAdes) (version 2) | ecosystem: Host-associated > Tunicates > Ascidians > Unclassified | place: Key West, Florida...
TGAAATCGCCTCCCCCCCCTAAGCTTGCTGGCTGGATCCGCCTCTGGGTCGAGGCTTCTCTGACACTATCGTCCTTAATCAATAGGCCTACCAGTATTAGCAAGTCGGCGACTATCGTCCAGTGATTCGACGGCCATTCGATTTCTGTTTTTAGATTTGACTTGCTTCATCTTAAAAACTGCACTCTTACGCACGTATGTTTTCCAAACATCCAGTGCATTTATAGTGCAAAATCTTTCAGTTTCGGAAATCTATCTTTGCTAATTTCCAGAAGATCTCTACAGTCTGGTCTAACACCGTTAGTATTGCGCATTGTTATTCAATGGTGCTATGCTTGTTCTAAGTAAAATTACGTACAACAGGAATGAGCAATTAATTTGGCTTGGGGCCACTTTGAAAAGGATGCGTTTAGCGGATAGATAGATTTATTTAGCGGTACTGAGTTCATTGTGCCAGATGCAGCCTACTCATCAAGACATCGAACACCGGGGCACGAAAAAACCCTGAGGTTTCCAGGCTTGCTCCGGCGGAGGTCCGTTCCTATTCTAATTTGATTGTAAAATAAATAAATTGAACAGAAATGGTACACAGAAAAGGCTCTATTCATTGTTCTTGTACAAAGGCACTTTATCCAGCGCAAGCAATGCAGTGAGACAAATGTAACCTCACACACTTTTCAATAAATTTCACATTTGCAGATTTTTCCTCAATGCTTCTGCGGGCCACTGAAAATGTTGTGGCCCGCGGGCCTGTAGTTGGACCACACTGATCTACACCTTTCGATAAAGCAAAGAAATAAAAAGTGTAAGCCGCCCTTGATTGTAAGCCGCATGAAATGATGAAAAAACTTTATAAAATCCGGTACTCAACTGCATATACATTTAGCTGCGAGAAGAGAGTATGTATAAACACTACAGTGTATTCTTCATAAGAAAAAATATTTCCACAGACTAGAGAGTGACTTGACAAGAAACAACATTCACCCAAACAATAAGGGAAAACCAAAGATTGCAAACAAAAACGCCGGAAAAGTAACATGTCAATACGGACAGTCAGTCTGAGTGTGAAATGTGGTTCGAAACTTGTGTCATGATTTTCATCTACATTTTCAAGTGCTCTGGTTAATGCCACTGTTTTAACGTTGCTGCTTAAGCTTTGCTAGAACAAAAAACATTCAGTCGCGTCGTTTTAACTGACACTGCCATGATTCTTGCGCTTTTTCTCCTTAGAAACTTTGCCATTTTTATCTGCTGATGGCATTACAGATTTCGGCATGGCGCTAGCCAAAAACTTCAATCTCGTTTTCTGCTCTTTCGTTCTACAGATCGATTGATCAAAAACCTTTTCTGACGGAGGACGCAATGACATGTGGTGTAAATGGCTTGACTAGCTTCATATGTTTATGATGTAACAAGAATAGTAGTCAACGGAGGAAAAGTGCGTTTCCACCATAGGTTACTCTTTATGACGAAACAAAGGGAGCAGTTCGGCTGCGGCTACCTCCAGACAGCACAAGAAGTTACGGAATCATTGATACTAAACAGCAACCACAGCAGAATTAGCATTGCTGCTATCACGCAAATAGTATCGTTTTCGCGACATTTGTGCAGCAGGCGTGATACACGAGTAGATAAACCCATGCCAAAAGAATGATTATTAGGAAAAGTTACAAGCAAAATTCAAACGTATTGCATTGAACAAAACCGAAAATATTTACATTCAGTAGTGATTAGCCTACTAAAACTGGCAGAAAGTCAAAGTTGCAAAGAAATCATCAATGATACTCAACGTAACGTCGTAATATAGTGTTTGTATTTTAGTATCTCTTTTGAATCACGACAATTTTTCAAACGAATATTTTATTTAAAACAAATGAATGTCATTACGGGGGGCACCTTAGAGCGGAAGGCCCGGAGCAACTGCCCCCGTTGCCCCCCTTTAATCCGGCCCTGTATATGACGACTCAGTGTTAACTAAAAATTTGCGAAACTGCGCAGAGGCATAACTTCACACTTTACCTTGAAACGGGCGGAAATGCAAATGTCTACTCAGACTCATCAGTACAGTAACCAATAAGACAATATTGTGCATCTGGGCGTGAGAGAGATTCAGGCCGTCTGTATGAAAGCGGTTTCAAGAAAAAGAATGAAAAAAACGGTGCTTAATTGATGTTCAATTTTCCACTGACAAAAACTCGTAACAACGCAAGACCTCCAGACACTGCAAAACTGCGATGAAAAGCAATATTGTCAGTATTGGATCCTAGGTTTGATTCCTTTTACTAGATTTCCCGTAAACAGAGAATGGTTGTTGAAACTCTATATGTTAGTTAAATCAGCTAGAACAGTTTCTCGTGAGCTTTACTGGGAAAAACGTGTCTACATTGGGCTTACTTCAGAGTTAACTGTGGGTGTTGCGACAATACTTTCCGGCTCTGCAAAACTTGTCTTCATACTGCCTGCCATCGGCTTATTGCATAATGGATTAAAACACTATATTTTGTACTGCTTGGAAAATGACAACTTCAAAACGGCATAAATAAGCCCTGTGTCCAGTTAATGGATTGTGCTTATTTGATTAATAAAATATGTGGTCACTGTTACTTAAAAAAAGGAGTTTACGTACCGACAGCTAGACGATATTTTTGAGGGCGTCAACACGGTCCCGTATGAAAATGTATATATCCGAAAAACAGACCTACAAAAAACGCTAGTAATCGCAGCAATTTAACGAAGAGAACTTCTGAACTACATGAAAGAGCTATAAATTCCAAGAAAAATCGCAATGCCATTTGTTCTTTAAAAGAATGTAGGAAAAGTTTTAATTTCTGTTGAAGATTTAATGTAGAATCAAAGTAGGCACAACAAAAGATAGATGTTTGAGGGGACGCTACGCATAATAGTGGCATACTTTCACGCTTTTCAGACAAACGGCCAAATAGGTCACACTTGCGTGGGGCCCCAAAAACTAAGGTGGCCTTGGGCCCCGCGTTCCCTAAATCCGTCCCTGACTGAGGTTGTGGGTTTTTACAGAAAATCTGTTTTTTTACTCTGGTCAAATATTAGAAATGTATGCTGTATTTCTTTTCCTTTGAAAAATGCAGTAGTTTCACATGCGTAATGTGCAGAGTCAGTAGCCGGTACAGTTGAGTAGGGCTAGGCTTAACCAAATTGCTTGAAATCTGACTGTTCTACAGATTAAGCACTGACTAGGCATAGGTCAGCACTCTGATCTATCGCTGATGTGTCAAGGGCAGCTTGTGCATGATTTTGGAATGTTTTTTTTGTTATGAATGAAGATGCTGTGGTTGAGAATCTGTTCATTTGCAGGCGCATTGTGATAGGTATGAATGTAAAATTTTGAATGTTAAATTAGCAGGCAAATATTGCAATGAATGCTATGATTAGGGTGAAAAGAAAGCTGTAAGACCTTGAATGTATCATGTACATGTTTCATTTGTGCATTTAAGTGAAAGAAAACACTAAACGTTTTTTAGAAAAGATCTAACTAACTTTTTATGTTACTTCACACATTTGATTTGCTGCTAGCTTACTTGTAAATTCAATTATCAGTATGTTTAAAAATAGACTTGAACTTGTTAAAAATACGATGCAAATAATGCATATTACCTTAATTTTTATGTTCAAGTACCGCTAGCGTACATTTCAAGTTTGGTTTTGACTTTTTTTAACATTTTGTATGTCTGGGGTTTTTTATTATTTTCTGTTTTTGTGTTTTTCTTCATAACAGAGTGACAACACTGTGCTCCACTGAGTTGCTGACCGCATGCTTGGAAGTTGGTACTTTTGGTCGACCTACCGTTAGAATCACTCTACGCAACATCTCGCTTCTAACAAAATTACTGAAAAACTAGATTTTCTTGTAACTTGTTATCTCTCCCTAGTGAAGAGTATGAAGCCAAGTGAGAAAGGAAGAAAAGTAGACAAAGAATGTCGAACGAGGAATGGACAAAGAAGTATTTTTTTATTGAGTGGAAGGACAAGGCACTCTGCTGAATTTGCCGTGAAACAGCTGCTGTTTTGAAGGACTTTAATATAAACAGACATTATGAAACTAAACACAATGCATATGGTGAAAATCTTTCAGAAAACAATCGAATGAAGCAAATTACAGAGCTACGTGAAAGCCTTCAAAAACAGCAAATAATGATAAGTCGTACATGTTTGTCTCAGGACCTGGCAACCCATGCCAGCTTGGTGGTTGCTTACAAGCTAGCAAAGCACAAGCCTTTTTCGGATGGGGAATTTGTAAGAGTGTATGGGTGCTACAGTAAAGATCATATGTCCAGAAGTGGAAATGCGGCTCAAGAATATTTCTTTGTCCAGGAGAACTATAGTGCGCCGTGTTTATTCTATATCAACAAATTTGGCTGATCAACTGGCAAGCAAAATCAAGAAATTCGATTATTTTTCAGTTTGTCTTGATGAAAGTACAGATGTTGTGGATACAGCGCAAATGCTTATTTTCATCAGGGGGATCGACAGATTTCAATGTGACGTGACTGAGGAATTACTGTCAATGGAGTCACTGAAACACACAACTGGAGAGGATTTGTTTCGCCACCTGTGTGACTGCTTTGATCAACACAAGTTGCATTGGGACAAACTTGTCAGTATCACAACAGATGGGGCACCGTCATTAACTGGAAAGAATGTTGGTTTGGTGAAAAAGGTCAATGACAAAGTGAGCGGTATGTATCCAGGCAGGAAAGTAATTTCACTGCATTATCCACCAGGAGAGTTTATGTAAGTCAGTGCTCCATGTAAAACACATTATGGATCCAGTTGTGAAAGCTGTCAACTACATACGCTCGAAAGGGCTAAACCCAGAGACAAATTTCATTTTCGGGGCCCTACCTTTAGGCTAAGTTAAATTCAAGGCCCTTCTGGAAGGTTCGCAACGACTGATGTCATACAAATTAGCACTACACGTGCTCGCTACATTCACTTAACAAGTTATTCCAATTCATGACGACATTATTGCTTGATCCAGAATTCCCTCGGTATCAGGAAAAGAAACAGTCATAATGAAGCTAACGAAAAAGCCAGCGGTGAAGTTATCTGACAACACTCCCATTACATATTTATTGAGTTCCCTGTGCAATTGCACGGTTTGCAAGTGTTAAGAACTCGCTCTGAATAAAGCACCTGTACCTCTTAAGACACCTAACAACCTGTTACTGTACATAGTCGGCGATCGACGGGACTTTTGTCTGCAAAATCGGTGAAATAGCAAGACTGCAGCATGGTCCCCGCCGAAACAAACCTGCTAATAATTTTATATTAAATTTTCAACTGTTAGAAACCAAACGGAAGGAACAGTCGGACTCAAAAAGACGTCAGTGACTGACAACGTCATTAACTGGCCCCTCCAGAACAAAATTCTTGGAGGCGCTTTAAGGTAAACTGAGACTTGTCCTTTCATACCTCCGTGCCTCAATGACTAATAGTAAATCATGGCATATTATGTGATCTAGCTTTGATGAGGAAAGGAGCATTTTTGTGTAATTTAACCGGAAAAAGCTGGATATAATAACGTTTCGATGGAATTGTGTTTTTCGAATACAAGTGATACATGACTTGCATAAAATAATTTATTGTACAATTCAAATTAAATTCATTTCTTTTCAAAATAAATTGTCGTTTGCAGTTGCAATATATTGTTTGATTTTTTTCTAAGATGTAAAATTTTGTCAGGTAGCACTTTGTAGACCTATAAATTATAAGAACGTTGTTATTTGAATGTTTTGATATTCTTCATAATAAAGATAAATGAATATACAAGTATGTTGTGGTCCTTATGGATAATTTATATATTATTTGCTGAAAATTCGAAGCAATAATAAATACAAATATTTTCCGTTTCAAAACATTCAAATTCTCAATGTTTTAACTTTCGTGAAAATTGTGCCTATATATACATACATTATTAGAAAGGGCGCACACATCAACTTTGCCATTGGCGGCATTTCGCACAGACACGCCACGGCATTTTGCGCCATTGAATATCTGCAACCTTATAGCTACAGTGCAGATATTGAAGAAGGAATAAAGATGAGGAAGGAAGGCCCCTTGAACTTCTGCAGTTTTTTCAAAAGTATAACCGTGATACCTCTGCTCCAAATATGTTAAAATGCTGTGGACTTTAATCACAATTGCTGTTAGCGTTGCTACCTGTGAGAGGAGTTTTTCGAAACCATAAAATTAAGTAAGATCTGGTATTAGCACCTTGCAGTTGAGAAATCTTGCCATATTTTCTATAGAGCAACAATTGACAGATGAAATAAATTTTGACATTGTCATTGAAGAATTTGCCAACAAAAAGGAAAGAAAAGTTACTTTGCAGAAAATTGTATAGTTTTCATTTCAGAAATAAAGACGATCCTACTTTTTTACACTTTTTGTACTATTTTCCATATATGTCATTTTTGCTTTTTGTTTATCTGCTACATACAATGTTTGAGTTTTTTGTGTGTATAAAGCATACTATATTTGAGCATGTGAAATTAACATTATAATGGTGCGCGAACTAGTTAATAAATCCATAAAACTTTAAAAGCGAGTCACTGTGCAATACGTATTTCACGGGTTCGGGGACGCCAAACGCAAAGGCCGCCCAGGGCAGCCCACACTCTAGCTACGCCACTGACTCCATTTGCATCCACTTTGACATATTTTTTCAGTGGAGCTGCATACGTGTTTGCCACAAATGTGTACTTTCTATCATCCGTTACAGCTTTTGCTGAATGGGCGCATAAATGTCGTTATCATTGTGAACTCCGTACAACTGAGTGTGAAATGCAGTTGAATTATCAACAACTACGTTTGCGGTTTTCTCATTAGTCAGTGCTGGTTGAACAAAACTAACTTCTGAAATCCGAATTGTTTTTTATACTTCGGCTATCAGAAATGCTTTTCTTCATAAACTGCCTAATACCCATTTTTGCGAGCACTTTGTACAAATAAGTCATAATTTAAAAACAAGCAACGACCAGATCAACACTAGAGGTGAAAAAGCAAGAAACTTAGACACTCTCGCAAAACTGTTTCAAGTAATGAGAAATAGACCTGTATCTTAACACGACTATCGAACTTACTAAAATTAGAACACCACGCAGGTGTAAAAACTGAGCAGATGGATTATAACTCGCCACAGCCTTTGCACTTTGTACTTGCTCAGAAGTCAGAACTAAGCCTTAACGATTAAGACGTATTCCCACAATCGTTTTATAGCGGTATTTCTAACAAGCCACGTAGTTTTATAGTGTGTGAAAAGAAGCCTGCATAAACGTAGCTTGACTAAGATATTCACTCAGGGACATTGGTCACACTCGCAATCTCACATTATAATGGATTTCTCAAACTTGTGGAAGCGGAAACATTGCTACAGATTCACTTCTGCTTCTTTCACAAAGTATAAAACAACGGGTCTTACCATTATCAGCATTCACTGTCTCGCTAGTCGCTGCATCACCTGCCAAAGATGTCTGAGGTCAACAATCACATCCGGAAAAACGCATTAACTATCGCAACTTGAAGTGAACCTTTGAAGATCGTTGCCATGTTATTGTTACGCAACAATAGAACAATGCGCTCGCAAGTACGGCAACGTGGGTCTGCAAACGAAGGAGTGGACATGAATGAACTGCAAGCTCATCACTGCATCACACCAGAATAGTGAAACCGGCTCTTGTGCAGTGTGAGTGCCATGCCGGTAAACAAAGTGTTCTTGCAAGAATTAAATCAATTAATCGGAATCAAGATGTTGACTTCAGATTTTCAAAATATTTTTAGTTCTTAGTCTTAATTTCCAGGGGTGGGACAAATGCCCGTTGCGCCCCCAGCGGCAAGCCCGTAGCCAGGCCTTAAGATTTGGGGGTGAAAAATACATTTTTAGGAGGGAAAGTTTTTTTATTATTATATGTTTTAATAAAACTTTTAAGGACACAAAAAATTTTGGGTCGCAAAAAATTTGGGGCCACTGTGCCCGTGGCTATGGACTTGCCCTGCGGAAGCCCGTGAAAGTAGCTCACCGTAACTCTTTGAAAAACAAACTGTCCTTGAAAAAATTTTCAGTGATCTGGCAACCCTATTTGAGAAACGATGTCTCAAACAAAATAATGTTGTTTTTCATTTCTTTCTGTTCATATTGCTTCCATTTGTAATATGTTTTTAACTTATTACAATCTGGTCTTTCATTGTAACTTGTGCCACTATTCCAATTGTTTATGTGGCTTGCATGAAGAAAGAAATGCATTGTAATGTCTTTCAACCAGAGGCTCCAAGAGAAATCTTTTTAGGCGGAGCAAAACCCATTTGGAGCCCCTAAGACTTGCAAAATTACTTTGAAATAAAAAAAATAGAGGCTAATTTAATGCGCGTTAAACTTCAATGAGAAGTGCTCATTTATTGATCATATGAAACATTTTTATAAAACATACCGGTATTCAAGTAATGTGACAATATTACCATTTTTCAAACATGACTTTTAAATGTTCATAGTAAAATCTTATCGAGGAAGAAATTAGAAAAAAAATCATTTAACTATTATGTAAGCGCTTTTCTGGCTTTCTTACTCGCAGAATTCTAATAACACTATGAAAACCAACTTGTCTGGAAATGCTAGCCAGTGGTTCTTAAACTAGGGTATATTTACCCCTGGGGGTAATTTTATCTTCCAAGGGGGTAAATTTACTTAACCATAAATTCAAGCCAATGGAAATTTTTATAAATCATTCTAAAATGTAAGAGCTTTCTAATTTCGTATTTTCAATAAATGATCACCATTGAGTATATTGGGGGTAAATCTGGTAATCTTGTTGTATAAAAGGGTAAGATATGTAAAAAAGGTTAAGAACCACAGTGCAAGACTCAATGCTTAGCAATCAGCATAATGCACAGCACACCGCCTCTGTGCGCTACAAGCACTTGCATCCTGCACTGCTGTTATTTGTTATGTTTAAACTTTTTAGTTATCTTACACATATACGTACCATTCGAGGGCTACTGTTGTTAGATTAGATTCATTGTGAACTGGCTTGTTTCCATTCAAATTTCACTTGAAGTATCTCTTAGTTTGAAACTCTTGTTTTATTGGAGAGAGTTTTTATTAGAGGTTTGTTTGAAAATGAAAGACGTAAAGGAAAATTCAGTTCAATGGACAGACTGGGACAGTAAATCGTGAATGTCTTAAATTCGACAAAGTAGGCAAACATTCAAGTTCAACAAAAATAAATACTGCTAAATTATCAATGCAGCATATCAGGAAAATGCACTGCCAGCAATTCACATTAAAATACATCACACTAGATTACCTAATCCTGCAGGTGAAACCAGCTACATTACCAGGAATAATTTTGTTACATTATTCCGAGTTTGTTAGCAACAAACACTCAAATATTCCTTCAGTCTCGCGCCCTTCCGTCGCTGTCGGGCCCCGGAACAAAGTACCTGCTGTACCCCACTCTCATAGGCCCTGCTTTCAACTGTAGTTTGAGTAATTCAAAAATATCAGTATCGGCATCGGTTATCGTCAATGAAAAATGAAAAGCATCAGTATCGGCCCAGAATTTTGCTACTGCCCCTAAAGATGTAACAGTAAAAGATATCCTTGCCTCAGTTGAAAACGGATTACGAGGCATTTTTCCCGGCAAGGCTGACCTGATTCGTGGCAAACCATACGAAACAATAAGAGAAGTAGATTAGTTTTGATGCAAAAAGAGCGCATGGTGTGGCAATAAAGATCCAAGTATAATAATCATAACTTCACAAGGCTGACGAAGGTGACACCACCACAGTCTTAGACAAAGAGTGGTATGACAACAAGACAGGCCCGTAACCAGGGAGGGCTAAGCCCCCCTAGAAAAATTCGTGTCCCCCCTTGAAAAATGTATCGGATCGTTTAAAATTATTAGACATAGTTCAAAAAATTTAGGCCCCTCTCAGAAAACTTTTCGCCCCTCCTGGTGTCCCAAGCTGGTTACGGGTCTGCAACAAGATTAACAAAATGCAGGATGACCAAGAAACTTACAAACATTTTAAAACCAACCCTACCGTAAACAACCAAAGATGTCAATAAATTTGTTAACAACTTGCTTGAAACCAAAAAGATCACAAAAGAAACAAGCTTTAGACTAAAAACTGAGATGCTACAACACCCCGGATGTACGGACTACCGAAATTACACAAAGAAAACATTCCCCTATACAACGAGTGGCGTAACGAGGGGGGGGCAAAGGAGGACATCTGCCTCCGGGCGCAGCACTTTGGGGGCGCCAAATTGAGGTCGGAATGTTACGCACTAATTACGATATGTAAGCTGATGTTAATTATTACAATTTACAAAATGTCGAATGTCATTGCCAAATCTCATCAAGATCACCAAGGTTCGCAAAGCGAGCAATTATGAACCTTAATGACGTTTCACGGCGGAGTTTCTGTCTCCAGCAATAAGCGCCCACTTGTGGTTTGACTCATGGCCGCGTCACAACGGTTTCAGAAAGCCAGGGTTGCGAACTTTCCGACTTCCTTAACATTTTATAGTTGCGTCACAATGGGACGGGAATCCGGTGTTCATAGTGCATGCAGAGTGCTCTATTGCGCATGCTTTTCGAAGAGCGATAAAACTTACACAATGTTGTTACCAGGGATGTGCAGAGGTGGGATGAACGAGGCGACGCTCCCGGACATCCAAGACAGTGCATCATCCAAAGAGTGAAATTACAAAAAGCACATTATCACAATCTTGTAACTAGACCAGGGGTGCAAAATTTTCTATGAATGTTAGTAGCATGCAGCAATTTTTAGTAGCGGACACATAAGCTTTGCCATACAGCATTCATATTGATGTACGAAAGGTAAAAAAAACGTTCGCGCACTCCAGGTTTTTGGTCACGCGGCGCGAGACTCTATCTCCTAACATGCCGTAAGCATGGGTGCAATTTGGTGGGGGACACGCCTCCCGTGTCCCCCCCACTTTTTAGACGGGGGGGACATAAGATGCCATGTCCTCCCCACAGGTTTCAAAACTAAATGTGACGTTTGTCACGTTTTGCATGAAGAGTTTTTCATGTTAGATGTTACACATAGCCATGTTGATGTTGAAACAGAGTTTGATGTTGTATCACTGATTCTGATATTTTTATACATTTCTACTTCAAAAATGATTTTTAGCATTTTGCAAGTTTCTGGAGACCGCAAAAGATTGTTAACTGCCTCTGTCCGACATTTATCCAGTGTGGTTTACTGTTAGAAAGGTCACTGTCTTGGAACAGTCAAGTTTAACGGCTGCACACGTGAGAGACTACAGTACAGCCGTGATTTGTTTCATGCAATAACGTTGGTTAAGTGGCTTTACTGTAACGTTGGTTGTCACGTACTCAGAAACAGACAGCGCAAAATTTAAAGATGCAAGTTTATAATGTTAGAAAGTTACATTTTCAGGCAAAACTCTGCGAAGTTTTTGCCGAAGACAAACAGCAGCACAATTGTGGAGACTTAGTTTTAGGATGGGCAGCTTTGCTAAAGACTGTCTTCAACCATTAGTAAACAGGATTTCTATCAAAACTTTTGAGAAGTATTGACCTAGCCATATATTGTCCTATAGCTCAAAACTTAATGACTTGATCAGGAATAAAACATAGCTTATACATTTGGCCTTATTTCTTGTATGTCACGACAAGGGTGACCAGCAAATTCAAAAGATATTTATATCCAAAAATGCAGCAATGTTTTCATCCAAGTGCGAAACATTTGCTTCACAGGTAGCCTACGCATTGGTGGCGGAACTATTTTCTATGGGGGGGCACAAGTACACATAAAAAAAACTAGAAAATTTATCTGATTTGAATTGAATTGTGACATCACAAGCATTGAAATATGACGTCATTAACTTTTTTCAGCATGTTTAAGCAATTTTATTCAAAATTTGATAAGCCCTCAACGATCCCTATCTACACAACACCCTATCCATCATACACTGCACTGACTTGAGCACATGAATGTAGCTAGTTGTTCTTAGTCTTACACAAAAACAATTTACTTTAATAATGGACCCAATACGAATTGCGTAAGTGTTATTTAACTTATTTGGGCAAAGTTCGAAATTTGAAAGTGAGAGGGCCGCGCCCTCCCAGAAAAAAGTGGGGGAGCCTAAACCCATGCGGTCTCCGTGGATCCGCCACTTATGAGCCTACGTATCACCTAGTTTTGCTGGACATTCTTTTCGTGTTATTTCAGGTGAACGCAATAGGCCTACTATTTGCCAATTCTCAGTTGTTCATTTTGGTTTCTGCTTAATCTCAAGTATATTTTCATGTCGTTATGCATGCATAACTCTAGAAAAAAACTTTTGACATTAATGTCGCCTATTAAAATTTAATGTTAAACCTGAAAAATTTGATTGTGAAAAGGCTGAGCTGAGTGGCATAACTGACAGAAGTCACAAGGCAACAGTCACCAGCAGACCCGTATCCAGCTTTGGACACCAGGGGACGAAGAATTTTCTGAGGGAGGCCCAAATTTTACATCGATAGCATATACGAAAACAATGGTTATGCATACAATATGTCCAAGACATTTTTTCAGGGGGGGGAGTTTTTCCGTGGGGGCGAAGCCCTCCCTTAGTTACGGACCTGGTCACCAGATGATTAGATATGCAGACATCACATTGTAGGCTTGATTGGTATGTGGATATGTATTCAGAAGGACTTCTGGTTCGTTTTCTTTTGGATATGTTGAAATCTCTATTTGGCTTGGATAATTCTGCTTGGGAGTTTGATTTATTGGGAAAGGCTATTAGATAAACGATGTTTGGACAATCGAAAGGGTACCCAACAGCAGGCAGGGGCTGACAAAGGGAGATTGAAAGGATACATCATCCACCCATCAGCAGTAAAAATAAATTGCAAATCATTTTGTGAAGTAGCCTACGCTAATTTTGGCCAAACATTTTTTGCTACTTTAAGAGGATATCAATGGAGATTTGATTAGGGGTGGGGCTGCATGAATGATGCCCAGTAGGCTACTGCGCGTCGGAAGGGGGTGCAGGGGAGCCAAGATTCCCCCCTGGATTTTGAAATTATTAGCAAAAAAAGGTTGTTTTTTCAATTTCGAGGGGCAAAAAACAAATTTCACAGCTTTTGGCCTTCCCCTGGAGAAAATTTTTGGAAAATCCCCTACTGCCCCCCCCCCCTGGAAAAAATCCTTCCGACGCCCATGCCAGTAGCTAAAGATTTGTAGCATTTTTAAAGAGCGGAAATGTGCAAGAAAAATATTTAGCTACCATACCTTGCGATATATATATTGTACCTTGCAATTTATCGTCTTTGCAACGTTAAGCAACTTAAACAAGACATCAAATCTCGCTGTAACCCACACTTCTAAAATGCACGAAAATCGATGTGTTCTACTTAAGAGTGATAAGCACGTGCGACCAATGCGATTCACCGTTTTGTGCACTCCAACTGACAGCTCTGATAAAACCCAACTGAAGTGTTCTACTATATTGCTGTGCTTGTTTGCACCGTAGTCTGATAGTAGTGCAACCAAGCTGAACTACAGTACCATGTCCAACAACAAAATTAGGTTTATTAATTTCTAAATCATTTGCAGGGATAAAGCAAAGCGTGATTAGTGTTGCTTTGAAAACACCTCTGAAAAACATTAAGATTGGGGATCTGTATTTACAAAACTTCACTTCCGCATCGGCCCTATGACTGTACTGGTTTTACATCAAGGTTTCCCCTCACATTTTACAACAAAATTGCGCCCCTGGCCGTAAGTGCTATCTTCTTTTGGTGGGCCTATCTGATACGTACTCGAAAGTATAAATGCAATATCTAATTCGTCAATGCATAGCTAACTGACCCATGAATGGAAGAAATTTGCTTATAAACAGATGTCTCAAGCCCACAGAATAAAACAAATTATAAAAACCCAACACATTAAAAACAAAAAGTACTCTTTGAATTCTTTTTAATTCAATCTTTCAAAACTTGTAGATTTGTCAAAGCTAGTTTTTACTTATTTCAAATGGATTCTTGTTTGTGGGATATTTAAATAAATGCTGAATACTTTTGCAAAATTTTAATTGCAGCTGCGTAACAACGTTGAGTATGTTAGTTATTGTGAACTTTTCATTTACTGCTACATGTGCTTTATATCCGTTTGGCCTAGAAACTAGAACATTTCCACGGACATGAATGTCGCAATTCAGTTCACGAAACTTCGCACGGAGCGTCACTGACCTTAGATATTGCTTAGATTAGTGGATGCCGCGACACATTTCATTTATAGCAGTTTTTTGAAGGAACAATCGACAAATTTATAGTAAAAGCAAAACAACGTTTTCTTTGAAGTTAGATAATTACAGGTAAAGCATTAAATCGCAGTATTTCTTTCATTTTCTGTCAACTTTTCAGGGTGTTGTATCCAGGAAAATGTTTTGGATTTAGCAATTTTATATTTGTCTATCAGTTTCGTATAAACTCATTTGCCTTCAGTTTTTCATAAGCATTCTTTTGTCTATTCTTCTCTTTTATGTATTCGCGACTCTCCATCAGTCGGTTCTTTATGATGTTTTATTATTCAAAACTCTGAAAGTGCATGTTCCAGAAAACCCTAGTTCCTACAGCTCGCATCAGCGGTGATTGTAACCAGATCTGAACAGGGAGTGGAACAAGCGGGCGCGCTAGATTCGGCATCTTCAAAAGGCGCTGACAAACCCGTGGATTAGAAAACAAGGTGCAACTCTGGCCAATTTTATCCGGTGTTAACAGAAGATTTTTGTGCCCAAAAGATTTGTCATTAAAACTCATGCATATTTATACAGATGATCAGGGAACTTTTTGATTAGTTTTTGCATTTTAATTCACTAGTTGCTACAATTCGAGAATCCATGACCGCAATTTGGATTATCGTAAAAAAATGGTTTGAATGTTCAATTGTGACCAACATTTAGAGGGAATGGCTTCACGTGAAACGATTAGATCAGAGTTTCCCAACCTTTTTAGGCTTGCGGCACCCTACAGAAAAGAATAATAATTTACGGCACCCATAATGCCGAACCCATAGCAATTTGCTTTGAGGTTTGATGACAGCTTGAAAATGTATTTTTCATGATATGGTAAAAAAACGTGTTAACCCGCGGCACCCCTGGTCACTGTAAATGGCACCCCAGGGTGCCGCGGTGCCGCGGCACCCCGGTTGGGAACCACTGGATTAGATTCTTCATTCTACGGTTGACGATTTCCAAGATTCAAAGGTTCTGACGTCAATTCTGCGACGTCACAATCACAGGAAGTTTTCAGACTGGTTTAGAAACAAATATATGCAGGCGATTGCAGGGCCCCAGTCAGCTTTCGGCGCCCCTTTATTCCCAACACATTCTACCCATCTATGCTGCCATGAACGGGCTGGGTGGGGGCGCCAAAACTGAGTTTTCCCCCGGGCGCGGGAAACCCTAGGTGCGCCACTGAATACAACCAGTAGTTTCTTTCCCGAACCAATAGTTTCTTTTTCGACCCGAGCTGAGTCAACGTACAAACGTGCCAACTACCGACCTAAGGACTTGAAATTTGCTTAAGTTCAACAAATTTTACTTTTCGTGGAAAAAACTACAAACAAGTTTTTTGGAACAGCGACGTGTTCTACCCTTTCATCAGTAGTTACAAATCTAGTCATGGAAAACGTTGAAACACGCGCTTTCGAAACCTTTGGAGACCCTTCACATTTGCGGAAAAGATATGCAGACGACACTTTTGTGATCATGAAGAAATCAAAGTTGTCCGAGTTTTTTACCCATCCAAACATGATAGAGAGCTTCATTCAATTCACTTTGGAACAAGAATAAGAAAAATGTTTTCCATTGTTGTACTTATTCATCACACGCTCACCAAATGGCCACTTATTGTCAGCAGTCTATCGTAAGCCAACCAATTTAGAGAGATACCTCAACTTTAGATCAGAACATCCTATACAACAAAAACAATCAGTGGTTAACACTCTTTTCCAATGGGTTAAAAAACTTTCCTCCACAGCCCAGGACCTGAACAGCGGAATGAAGCATGTGAAACGGACTCTCATGTTGAAATTTTACCCAAATGGATGATTCAAAACAAAAAGAAGAAACAAAACAACGGATTTTCTGTGTTGATATCTAAAGTTATTTTGCCATGCACAGCTGGCTCGGGAGAGTCTTTAAAACGAATTCTGGAGAAACATCGTAAACGAACTATCTTGAAACCTACAATTAAACCAAGCACCATCCTATCTTCCGGAAAAGACATCGTACCAGTTAGCAAATGTCAAGGTGTAGTCTGTGAAATTCCACGTGGGGAATGTGAGCACAAATACATTGGACATACGCAGCGAAGCCTGAGCACTCGATTGAAAGAATACCACTGGGACACTTTGCTTAAAGTTTTTTTTAAATCCAGAAAAAAACAGCTTTAACGAAGCATGCAACCCAAAAGTGGCTATGGTTTCGACTGGGATTGCGCCCAAGTTTTACATCACGTCAGTAGCTAGCATAAGCGTATTTGTTTAGAATCCTTTTACAGTACATCAATTGAAAAACTAACACTATGAATGATAAAAGCGTAAACTTCCCAGCTATTTATCAAAATATTTTAAAACATGAGTGAAATTTATGCTTTACTTGACTTCGTTAAGTTTGTCATCTGATTGCCCGCTTTAGTGCTTGTTGAATTACTCGCTTTCCGTCACCACGCAGTTTATCCCATTATTGATCGCTATTTACCGCATACATTCACACTATTTGCTGCTTTACTTCGCATGGTAACGTTTTGTGCATTTTTCTGTGCAGGTTTTCATTGCGTTGTTTTACAATTTCACCTCCTGGCATTTTCATTACACACTTCTTATCTTCCACGTTCATTGTCGTATACTGTCACTCATTTCCTACAGCGTGATGGTCAGTTTTGCGCTTTGTCTTTGCACGCCACACTTCTCAGTGTTTTTTGTTGTTGTTAATTACATGTTATGTGGTTAAAAACATTGCCCTGAATAGGTGGGCGAAACGTCGGCTAAATAACAAAATAAACGCCAGAAAAAACGAATTTATCTGCTTGCAAAATACTGCTGCTCGCTTGAAGTCAAAAGATTTGCCCCCCAAAAAATTGGTGCTGGCCACGCCACTGAATGCCGGGTAAGTTTGTGGTAATCTGCCAAAAACGTTGCAGTAACGGCCACCTAGGTTTGCCATGTCTATCATTAGCTACAAAAGTACTGAGGACAAATGTCATCATTGAAGATGATAACAGTTGTTATCGAAACGTTTGCAAGATGTCAGTTGTATCGTTTGCTTTGGCCGTAGTATTTATTATAAGGCTATTTAGCACTTCCGCTTTTCGTGTACCAAAGTTGATTGGTGGC
>Ga0210059_1007424_pt1 | contig 17412 bp, 9 predicted proteins | sample Ectturendosymbi2_FD_188042 | JGI IMG/M metagenome (GOLD analysis project Ga0210059, IMG submission 188042) | Ecteinascidia turbinata endosymbiont from Florida, USA - Sample 2 (SPAdes) (version 2) | ecosystem: Host-associated > Tunicates > Ascidians > Unclassified | place: Key West, Florida...
ACAATAGTGTTAAGAATGTGTCTGTAACCCTATGGTTCTGTCTTCAATGCAGTTGCAAAAAGTGTCTGTAACCCTGTGATTTCGCCAGCTTCAATGTCTTGTACTACGTTCTGTATTGTCTGTTTTTCTCAACCTACGTTCTGCAGAGTGTGTGTGTTCATACTATGGACTTCGTGTCTGCTCACAAACAAATAAATAAATAGCAAAAAAGCATTCCGAAATCATGCACAAGCACTGTAGCCCTTGACACATCAGCCGTAGATCAGAGTGTTGACCTACTAGCTAGGCCTAGTCCCCAGTGCAGGCCTAGTCCCCAGTGCTTAATCTGAAGAACATCAGAATTCAAACGATTTGGTTAAGCCTAGACCTACTCAACTGTACAGGCTACTACTGACTCTGCACATTACCCATGTGAAACTACTGTATAGTGTATTCTTGAATGGAAAATACAGCAATAAAACAACAGGTACTCTGTAAAAGGCGGAGCTCCGTGAACAGCGGAGCTTGGTTGAGGGGGTTTGAAGACATAACCGGAGTTGTTAAAACCGATATTTTGCGATGAGCAATGAGAACTAAACATAATTTTAGTATAAACATAATTTTTATAAACATAATTTTATTGCAAAAGGTGATATTACACTACGGCAAAAGAAAGTCTATTCCAAAGTTTGATAATTTTTGCTTATCTGAGTTTCACAACGGTTCCGGGACAAAAATATAGGTTTCAACAGTTGTGAATGTATAAAATTTTTAAACATCGCAAACATCCATGCGTTAGATGTTTGGGGGAAGCGCATATTTATGTGCAATAATAAAATATTTTTCCTTTGCTTTTTTTCTGTTCATTCCTTTTGCAACGCAACTTTTTCCCAATCCGGGTACGTCATCAAACCTCCGCAACCAAGCTCCGCCTTTCATTGGCAACCATACAACACACATTTCTAAAATTTGTCCAGAGTCAAAAAAACCCAGATTTTCAATAAAAACCCCAAAGCCCAGATATAACAGAAAAAAACAGAATCTAGTGAAAAAAACAGCAGTGGCAACACTGGGTCGTAACAAAAGAATTCACGGCTGAATCCGCAAATAAAAAACTATTTTGAGGACTTCATGATAATTTCACCAGGGCCGGCCTTAAGCCGATGCAACCGATGCGGCTGCATGGGCGCCCGCGCCTCTGGGGCCCCGCGCCATGGTACTTGGGCAGGTTATTTCATTTTTCCCAGATACTCCTTGCTCTCGCGAAATCAGTAAAAACGGCTTATAAATATCATTGTTAGCAAACAATCACCTCGTTTAAACGAACGATGAATTTCCTTTAAAAGTTGAACGTTATCAAACGTGCTCATTTCTCATGTTACGGCGTTATATCTGCGCTCCACCATTTTCTCCACTTTGTGGATGGAACATGGTTGTTACTAGTGCCAGTTAAGACTGCAAATGACAGTGATGGAGTCTCGAGACTTGGTCTCGGTCTCGAGTCGAGACGTGTCTCGAGACCCGTTTTTTGGAGTCTCGGTCTCGAAGGTTTCAGGTCTCGTCTCGGTCTCGAGCTCTTCGTCTCGAGACTGTGCATAGGTTAGTTTTTATGAAGTTTTGCAAGGAGCTCCTTAAAACAGTTTTAAAAAATGATTGTTCAAAATTTAGCCGTTCAAAGAAGTCAGTGGCTAAGCTTTCTTTGTTGTTATGTTGTTTGCAAGATGGAGAAAACAATTTGCCCTCTACCCCGTTCAAAATTATACTGAATTCAATAAAAATTGTGCATGCACCAATGAAACCACAGCGCGTAATCCCTGCAGCGAGAGGCTGGGAGTACTTTGCTAAGGACTATCTTTGAACTGTTTTTCCAAGAGTTTTGTTATGAAAACCATAGGCTTATTCAAAGGAGGTGGGAGAGTGCCAAAAAGTTTCTTTTTTGAGAAGCCAAATGAAATCATGTCATTTTTTCGAAGTGCTTTTCAAAGCACTCTGTTAAAACATGTTGGTGAAGTTTTTTTTGTTCTGGGTAATGCAGACTTTTTGAAGTTCAAAAATGCCTCGGAACTCTCTTGAGGAAAAGTTTTGCTCATAAGAGTTTTATACAGAGAGCGTCATGGCTGATCAGTCACTTTGACGTAGCCTGCTGTTATACGCTTTACGGCCTTTCTACGTTTTCTAACCGATATGCGGTGCTGCGAAAACTCTAAGTTTGTCAACAAAAACGGAAACTTGAAACAGTTGTGAATATCAGTTTAACGTAAAAATATGGAAATTATGAAAAACTTGAAAATATAAAAACTTGACAATAAAAAATAGCGAATCTAGGAATTATACATAGAGCCATAAAATCAGCGGGAAGGCGCTTCACAACTTCACTGCTAGTCAACTACACTGGTAATCCCGAACTTCGCTCATTCTACTGCAGCATACTGCGTCCCAAAAATACTTTTCGAAAGCTTCTGATACTTTTTTTATCAAAGAAAGAAAAAATCTTCAATACGATGGCAATGTTTACCTGCAAAAGATCTGCCGCAGTTGCAAAAAAACTGACAAACTACGAGCACCTTGCCCTAAGTAAGACAAAGAAGCAAACCCAAGTTGCTTCAGGGTTTTATTATCCCTGTGCTCTTAGTTGTTGCCATGGAAAACACATCGAATCCACGGTGCCAACTGATCCACAAGTAATGACAAAAAATAAATCTTTCCCACTAAACCACAGCCTAGCATGTGCCAGCTATGCTCTTTATTTAGCTATACACACATGCAAATGTATGAAAGCAAAAAAATAGGAAAAGTGACGAGAAGGGTGGACAACAAGCAGAGAAAGCAAGATCCATAATCGTGAATTAAAAACAAGACCCCTTTCAGTTTGTGAGTATTTGATTGTGAGGTTAAAGATGCTTTATTATTCCTTATTGTTATAATAAGCATGATACATGATTTTTTCTCAGTTTATGTTGTTGGAAGCAAATGCGAGGAGTGGAAAGAGGTAGCGTTTTTGTGGTCGGACCCGGGCGACAGTTAACATCGCTTCACCACTGCCCACTGCAGTAGAGCATGCAGTTGGATATTACCTCACTGGTTCAAAGTGCAAACCTAATTTGTGCCAAAAAGGTCTATTGCTCTAATAGGCCTAAATATTTTTTTCTTTGCGTCAACAGCAGAATCACGAGCAACATTTTTAAAACTTGTTTTCAACAAAGTGAGGAAGTTTGGATGGACGAAAAATTAGTTACAATTTTGCGTTTTGAAATTCAAAGTAGTGCTTTCGTTTTTTAAATCTCTAAATTTTTCACCTCTTAATTCAAAATCTTTGGATAATTCTTACTCAATTACTTGTCGTGTGAGGAGAAGAGTAATTAGGAAAGGTGTAGGTAACGTTACAAAAAATGGCAAAGCTTTGTTGGCCAAAATACACGAAATATGTGGCGAATAAATTTGAGTATCACTGCAGATGCCCAGTGTCAAAATAAAAAGAATGTAGTGAAACACGTAAGTGGTAGATAGTAAAAAACTTCAAAAGTTTGTTCTTTCATTGGCAAATGTTGTAAACGACGAAACACCTTGGAAAAAGTTGAATGATGGAAAGCAATCTTTCCTGTGGAGTTACCACTCTGCTGTGCTGTTTTGGCCAGTGCTGCTGGGGTTGTATACACTCGCCTACATCGACTGTGCTTGTTTTAAAATAAAAAGTAATGATTCGCCTCTACTCCACTTTCTCAAATAACATAAGCGTACTTCAATACTAGGTAGGGGACCAGAACATGGGACCTTCACCAGGGCATCACTTCCTGTCCTTACACAGAAGGGTTGGTATTGTTTTGTAACGAACAAAACAATTAAACTTTTTCTGAGTCAAAAACAAATTTGTTGAAGCATGGCAACGGCAAACACCTCGAATATTCGATTGACTCACCAACATTTTTCGAATGAAAATGCGTAGAACCTCTAAACCAGTGGTTTTCAACCTTTTTCATGCGGCGACCCATTTAGCAACCCAAATTAACCTAACAACCCCCTTCCGAAAATTTCCAGTCAGACACATGAAATGCAGTTGTATTTTCACAACAGAAATAACAATAACTATAAAATAACGTACGATATCACTGTGTTGAACCAAGGCTCAATTGTTAAATTCATGCACATGGCAGCATTAATGAGAGAGACCCGTGTTGTACACAAATCACTCCACAGCACAACTTATGGAATAAAAACTCCCATACTGGAATAAAAACTCCCATACCTGCCGCAATCAGATATCTAATTTACAAACACATCACATTCTTACGTCTCAAAGTTATTCGTGCATTGCCAAACGCAACAGTATTCTGTATTATGGTAGTCATAATCACACTTAAAACAATTTTGGTAGACAAAGTAGGCTATCATTTTTCCCAGGTGATCCTATTATTTTTGCTAGGAAAAAAAGTAGTTCCAAAAGAAATATAAAATAGAGAAGTAAATATGAATATTTTTGTTAGAAGCTCTCATGACCCCCAGGTTGAAAACCACTGTTCTAAACGCTGCCAACATTTTCAATGTCCATGCATTTCTTCATGGAATTTGTAAATAAGGCCACAGGTTTGAGGTTGTAAATTCTTAAGAGGAAAGTGAAAGTGAACGTGTTACAGGCAAGTTTGCCTGTAACAACTCATCTTTATACAGAAAACAAACTTGCTGAAATGACCTCAAATCTGAGGCAGTCAGTACAAAGACAAAACGTTACAGCCAATGAAAACTGACTATTAGTCAGCTGACCTGACTGAAAACGACTATCCCAGGACAATAACCTCAAGCCCCCGAATAAAAATGTCACCAAACGTCACGAGACATTAGCCCAAATTAGCTAAGACCAAACACGACCACGGAAATGATTAATCACATGAGAGGAGCATGAACTGGTGGTGAAAAGGTGAAAACCCGAGCACCGACAAGTACCTGGCGTTGCCTGTGGTTGTGAAGTCAACCAATCACCTGAGGTGTTAACAAATAGCAACCAATTTGAACATCTTAAATAAAGAGGTGTTTACCAATTCTGGAACAACCGCCAAGTATAAATACAGCCACATTTGGACTAAAAGTCAGTCTTTTTCAAAACTCACTCCGCGTTTAGGTCCGGTGGGCCAAGGTTAAATTGTTACGGGACCCTAAGCGCCAGTAACGATCAGAAGTAACTGGCTTGTCCGAGTTAATCTCTGTCAGATCAGACTGTAAAAGTGGCTTTGTCTGGGTTGATCCCTGTCAGGTTAAACTACAGAAAGTGGCTTGTCCGAACGAAACTCTGCCAGATTATTTCGTGAAATTCAGACTGTGAAAGTGAAGTTTTGCCAGAGTGTTTTCTGCAAACCAGATTGTGAAAGTGAATTTCTGTCAGATTGATGTATGAATACTGTACTGTACTAGCATAGTTTCGTCAGGCAAGTTGTTCAGGATCGGAATGTGTCATTACTAAAAGCCTATTTTCATTCCTTTGCTGTACAAGTCCAAGTCCAGTCAATTGGTCTACTTTCTTCAGCAGTTGAAGGTTTTACCTTCTTCCGCTTACGAACTCGGGAGTCCGTATAATAGGTGAGCAATGCTCCCTTTTATGCCGCAGTGGTCGCGCCACACTTGCGTGAGAGTCACATGAATCTTCTCAACACGCGTGTACACTTGATGTACGCCCGTTCCTGCTCGGCATGTCGGTTACATCTCTTTGTAGCCCACTTGGATCGAATCCAGCTTGGCAGTGGTCATTAAAAACTACTTTGGTCCTTCTCCGGATCAGCCCTCTTGACTGAACTTACTTTCGACTGAAAACAGCAACATTTGAAATTTTGATCAATGATAAACTTCCGCCTGAGCTCCCACACCTTACCGAACGCCTCGCCGAGCTCCGAGCCGCGCAACTCGCGAGCAGTGAAACGAGAGCGTGACGACTTCAGTTCAGCGTCAGCCGATTGAGTGTGCATCTGCTTACCGAGTATATTTACAAATTGAAATGTATTGAAATATAGAAAACTGAGTCTTATTTATATAGTAAATTGCTTGAATAGGAGAACCGATCCGAATAGAATGTAGATCTCCTTATCGCAAATACTAAAGCGCAGAATTAAAATATGAGAGTTATATGAGCGCTGTGACATGTCGAGAAGTGCTTGAATATTACGCAACATCGTATTTCAGTGAGTACCAGTTTGTTTTATTTGAACATATTTATTGTGATGAATAAAACCTATAAAACCGAAAATTATATGCTTCACTGGTGTGTATATTTTATAGTATGAACCGTTGAGAAATAATTAATATTCGGGCAATTAATAGGATCTGTTAACCAGACATAGCTTCTGCGAGAACGGTCCCAGATTCAGTAATGAGAATCCACGCATTCATGTTATCTACTGAATCTAAAGCACGTTACGATGCCACCCTATAGGGGTCGCATCTTGTGTAACAAACGTTTGCAGTATTTGGCCGTTTGCACAAATATCGGATTATTTTTATTATCTTGATATTTGGCAATGTGCCATTTATTTTTTTGCTGCATTATTCAAGGACTTAGCTTTAATTACCATCAGAGAAATGTGAAGTCTCGAGTCTCGGTCTCGGCTTTTATGACAAAGTCTCGGTCTCGTCTCGAAATTTGAACCAGGTCTCGGTCTCGGCTTTTATGACAAAGTCTCGATCTCGGTCTCGTCTCGAAATTTGAGCCACGTCTCGGTCTCGGAAGTTACGGTCTCGACTACATCACTGGCAGTAGACCTTCAGCTATTGCAAACAAGTTGTGTATTAAATCAACTCACAATGAATAGGTCAAGACCAGCCTTTGCCGTATTAAATCTTATGGCAGTTCAGCTAACGCAACATTGTTCAATTCTCGATAGATCCTTGTGTTTTGCAACGCTGAACGCTCTTAGTTGGTTGTGGGTCATCTACATTTTGCGTTTATGTTTCATGGCAGATTTTAACATAGATTATATATTTGAACATTTTGTGAAAATAAAATTAACTCTACGGCATTGAAACAAATGAAAAAAATGAGAGGTTGAACCCGTGGAAGTCAAATCTCTCATTTAAACCAGCAAAAATTTGTGAAGCGTGCGCACTAAAATTTGCCTCCTTTCCTTTGTCATAAAATTGTACCGCGTTTCTTGTCGGTCGTGCAAGTACTTTTAACATTTGCCGGTCCAGCAAACTTTCATTGTGTTTTCTGTTTTACCTGTTTGCAAACGTAAATAGGTAAAATACCACTGCTTCGAAGTTCAGGTTCATAAACGTAAAAGACACTTGAGGTTGCCATGCAGCTTAACCAGGGACAGCAAAAATTGTGAATGTCAGCCAGCACACTCGTTTCTGTTTACAATGATATGGGGCGGCCATACGCTTCTATTTCATCAATCAGCCATATATATTGCGTTTGATAATTGTGTCTACATCTGTGACGCGGTAGTTTTAAAATCTTTGTACATTAGGCTACATTTGTGATTCATAGAGAACAGTTTGCATTCCAAACCCATGCATTCAGAACAACTATAAAATTGGGCTTTTCGGGACCTTTGGGCGATGCATGGATTGCTCTCTTGTGAAGTCAGGCGCTTGTGATTACCGAACGCGCGAAATGGAATCAGTCAATGTTAACAGTTTTCTCCAAGTCAGATGTTCTTCGAATGAAAGTGCCGTTCAACACGAGTGAAGTAATTATTGCATTGTACGTAGGCGTAGCCTTGGGGAGCCAGTGGGTCATGTCCCCCACAAATTTTTTAGCGTATCGCGTGATTTTATGTTTTGAGAGGCAGTGTCCCAAAAAGATACTGTTGATCGCCTAAAGTCATAAATTTTGGGCCCCCAAAATTTTGGGCTGGCCACGCCACTAGCATTGTAAGGTCAATTCGCTTGTCAGCTTGGTTTGATTAACGTAACTTTGCGCTTGGGCTCGCCGCTCAGATCTCCATTGTAGAGCTTCCTTCAGAGCAGTGGTTCTTAACCTTTTCTCCATCACGCTCCCCTTAAGTAAATTTTCTGTTTCACGCCCCCTGACTTTAAATAAGTTGCAATAACAAATGTATTTCTTGTAAATTTATTTAATTTTAAGGTTTTGTAACAAACACGAAGTACATAGAGTACAAACACACACAGTCTCCACAATGCAGATTGATAAAAAGAGACACAACAGAACGATTGACAATGAGTGTGGAAGTAGAACAAGACACTTTCTTAACACTATTGTTCGCTAATCCGTAACACTTGGTACAACACTACATCCAGCCCAACCCTAATCAAGGCCAGGTAAAGTATTTTGACATGCACACGCCCTCAAACAAACACTGTAACGTCCTAGAACTCAGTCGCAAAGTAAAATGCGGTTGTAGTGTTCAAAGAATAAGGACGAATATAAACAATCTGACTGCATCAAAGCGCACAACCATAACGTTGTTAGATTTCTGCATTGTTCAAGAAAGAGGTAAGCTACATATTTTTTACAATGAAACCTCAAAAGAAGCAATGTTGCATTGAACCTGATGCAGGAGCGCATCCAGGGGCGCGATCGCTCGCCCTAAAACCTACGAAAGTAACTTTATTCACTATGATTTTGTACAAATAGGAAAACAGCATTTGCGATGTAAGACCATTTTGCCGTCCATTATTTTGTCGCAACAGATTTGTGAAGTACACGTCATCTTTCTTACAGTAGAGAACCCGTAATGAGACTTGACTGCCAAATATTTCTGAAATCGCCCCCCCCCAACCTTTCTGGCTGGATCTGACCCTGACCTGATGACTACTAACAGTCACTCGCCATGGCATGTAGTATAGAGCCCCGCACCCAAAATTATAGGCCACTGATCACTTGAGAATTTTTGGCCAATATTTGGTGCAAAATAATTTTGCAGCATTAGATGGTAAACGTTTTCTTTTAAGCGACATTGCGCAAGATTTACTGGTACTCACAGATATGCATGTTCCCACTCTTGCCTGTACGCTTAATGTGTTGCAGTTACTTGTTTTAGACTTGTGCGAACTTTTGCAAATTGTTTGTTTGTTTTATTCACTCTGCATAACTTTATAACCGCACACTATTTTGCAAATTGGATACAGATTATTCCAACTAATTTTGTATCAGTTAAACGCTATACCCGCGTTTTCGCATAAGAATCCAGAATCTCAAACCAAAACATTCATTTGTGAAAAACATAGTACGGTTAATCGCATAAACCGGATATTCCAATAGAAATACTTTAAATTCTATGTCCACGATGTTGTTCTCAAATGCGAGAACGACACAGATGTTATTGGTAAACGGACTTGGCATGCCGACTAAACACTCTCCCTAGTTGCGCCCCTAAATGTTTCTATGCAGGCTCGAATTCGGTCTGCAAAATTTAAAGAAACTTAACTCCGACTTCCATATCTGCCGGAAGTAAACCAAATAACATGTAGCGGCGTAAAATCAGCATTGGCATAGCGTTAGGAAGGGACACATATCCGTTCAAAGCCTTTCCATGTTGCAGAGCATGTAAGGGCTCGCGCCCGCTTGGAAATTCCTGACGCCTCCCTGGGGGGAGTGCCCCCCGGTTAAGAACCACTGCTTTAGAGCTTTCAGCTTGATTACGACTAGTAGCAGTACACTGTCTAATGTCCACCACAGCAGCGTGCTATTAGTCATAAACGTGGACGTATCTAAGGGACGCATGAGTCACCCCCCTCCAAAAAAGAAACTGCTGATAAATACGTACGAACTCCAATAATTTGCTGTCAATTTTGATATTGATATAGTTATTTTATTAAAACAGTCGTAGCACGGTTGACTGAACATGGTGACGTCACAACACTATTGATCCAGAAGGGCCCCACGCCTATGTGTTGCATTGGGCCCCGCACCTGCCAGGGCCGGCCCTGAATATTACCTTGGCAAACACCCTCAAGACCACTGTCATGCTCAGAAATTTTAAGGCATTGGAATATGAAGTGGTGCAAATCCCGTTGGAATATGCTCATTCACATGATGATGTGCGATAAACAGGACATTACATACTCATTAAAAAAAACTTTCCGCAAAACGCACAGCAGTGATCTTGGTATCTACGTGTTTTTACACTATGGCAGATTCATACAGCACAAAGATCGCGGGCTAGAATTTTGATGGAGGGGAGAACGAGACCAATACCTGAACCTACCTGTTTGCTCCTCCTGCGAAAAACAGTCATATTGTCACAATGATGTATCGTCAAATTGAATTTAATATTCCGATATTTTCCGCAAAACATACAGCAATGATATTGATATCTATGTGTTTGTACACTGTAGCAGATTTACATGACATAAAGATCGTGGGCTACACTTTTGATGGAGGGGAGAACGAGACCAATAACTGAACCTACCTATTTGCTCCGCCAGCGAAAAACAGTCATATTGTCGCAATGATAATCGTCATATTGAACCTAATATTCCAATACTTTCCGCAAAACATGCAGCATTGATTTTGTCATCTATGTGTTTGTACAGTAGCAGATTCATATAACACAAAAATCGCGGGCTAAACGTTTGATGGAGGGGAGAACGAGACCAATAACTGAACTTACATATTTGCTTGAATCAGGCCCACAACTAGTGTGGGGAAAACCGAGCATTTGCATCCGCCCCGAAGTTTTCAGACATCAATTTAGATTTTATAAAAAAGGTGATATTCATCTTTGGTTTTAGTGAAAGCCCCTGAACAAACTATTGACTATGGGAAGTGCGCGACCCATGGAACACAGGGACCGAAGAAACATTTAAATTACTCTCCAGCTGGTGACCATATTCTCTTGGTATGTGGTTGTGAATATTGTATTTACGGACAACAGTGTTGTCCGTTAACAGGAAACAGGAAGAATCTGTGTCGATCTGAAAAAAATTTAGGCACTTTTTTCGTTTTTGTGGCATCAAAGTAAAATATTTTGCAATCGTATAGCAATTTGAATTTCTTTGCCTATCATAATTTCAATGTAGAAAGTTCCAAACGTTTCCCAGGATAGGTTGGGAGTTTAAAAAATATCTCAGAGAAAATGGGGATGATAGGTCTAGGACGCAGTGTAAAATCGTGCACTTTTCAAAAATGGGTGTTGATGGGACCCATGGAACACGAGTGTTCCATTGGTCCCTCAATTCGTAATTCCTTGATTTTGCAAAAGTTTATTGCACAAAATAAAGTCCAACAGAGGTTTATTTACTGCTCAACAACCTAAATAGTGTTTTATGATGTCAAAAATCCAATACATTGAACTTGAGACAAGTAGCAATCATTAGATATTACACTGGCCACTCTACATCTTTACAGCCGGTCAAAAACCTAAAACGTTTACACAGAGCAATAGGGAGACGATTTCAAGGAAGTCTGTGGCCGCAATTTAGATAACCAATTTTCACTTTTTAACGTTTTAGCTTTAGGCAAAGTTAACATGAAGTATATTTTGTTCAAGTGTCTGTGTTACCAGAGAAGAGGAATGTGCTCCAAAGGACCATTCTTAACAAAATTAATGTAGCCTACTCACTGAACAAAAAGAAAGCGTGTCTATTTGCATTAAAATGTGCTAAAGTTGAGGATAACAACATGAAAAATAATGGGAGTGGAAACAAATAGCAGTACAAGATGATCTGAGAGAACTTCGAAAGCAACGTGGGGTCTCAGTCTCAGAAAAGTAGAATCAAGAAACTTACCACAAACTATGGCTTTTAATCCTCATAATTTAAAACTTTTTTTTAACAATTTGAAAATCTTATACTGTACAATTGCCCTAAAGTTTCATTGGAAATAATCTGGATTTTAGATTAAACTGGGTGAAACACTGCAGATATTTTCTACTTGTATTGAATATAAATGTATTGTAATACGGCCTAAATATTGGTTCCGGAGGTAGAAAACCTAAAAATGTGCAAAATTCTGTTTCGTTTTTGTGGTGTTTTTACACACGTTTTAATAGAAATTGTGAGTTTATCTTCTTAGTTTGCACATAAAATATGACTTGCAACTAAAAGCGTAAAGTTCTTGAATGACGCGAATAGAATTTTGTTTAAACCTAGCGAAATATCATTGGCGAAGCACTCAAATAATTCACATTTTTCACATTAGTACGTTAAACGTATATATATATATATATAGCAAAAAAAGTTTGGCTGATACGAACTGATTTTTGCTGATAAGTTATTTTTGACAACGAAAAAACATAGCTAAAAAATTTGGCAAGCATCATCGAGATAATTGTTGTTTATTATTTGCAAAAAGGAATTGCTCCACCGTTCCCTATGGGGTTTTCTGAAGGTCCCAGCGGGGTGGGAACCATGGAACAAAATTGAAAATTTTTCAAACAAAAAAAACATATAAAACATTCATTGATTTTTATAAAACTTGAAATGAACAATTGTGGTCCATAAATCTTCAACTGAACAAAATTTCAGCAACTTTCGCTGGATAATCTAGGTTATATGCCCGTTTGAAAAAATCCGTTCCATGGGTCCCTCACCTCACCTACATGTATTGCAAACTGAGCTCCTCGTTTCCCATGTTTCGGCTTATTCACAACAACAGCTTTGAATAGGATGTAGTTTGTAGCCTATAGCCTGTGTGTATAGATAGCCTATTTAGATATCGAAAGCAAATTGGCCAACCACCGTTTTGTTAACATTCTAGCTTTTGAAAGCGCAATCCAAGTGTTGAATGGTTGGCTGCAAAACGTGCGTAATCCCGCACCAGCTGTCAAAATAATCCGTGTACAATGTGCTACACACGAAAATAATTTGCTTAACGCAATAAATTGCGATTGATTCGCTTGGTGTTGGTCACTGTTGCGACTTAACTATTACTGCTGAATGTTGAGTGCAAGCTTGAATCATTGCAAGAAGATGGGAGCAGAACCAGGTAGGAGATTCCTCAAACAGCCTTCTGCAAAGCTAGAGCCAGTAATTATTGTATATGTTTATTGGTAAACATATTTTTATTATCTTCCTCAGCCTTTTTGTCATAAGAAATTTTAGATCAGTGGTTCTCAAAGTGGGCGGAATCACCCCTTTGGGGGCGATTTTGAGGGGCAAGGTGGCGATGAAACCAAAGGGGCAGATAAGGGGGGAAACAACACAAAGGGTTAAAAACGCTCAAACACTAATCAATCATTGAGTTTACTTCAGTAGCCTACTGTTATGACATGCTAATTTCTTGCAAATTTTCATTTACTATGATATTTGTTGGAGCTTGTTGTTAAAGCAATTTATCCGATAAATTTTTACTCTGGATCGTCTGTGTGTCCGGCTACAGTGTGGATTATTTTCACAAGAATTCTGAACGTAATATTAGCGTCTTAATACAATTGCTTGGTTAAGGTAGTTAATAGCTTGGTTCAGGTATTTAATACTTAAAATTCTTTGTATTTACTACCTTGTGTGTACTTTATCAGGCTTGGGGCGCGCAAACGACGTGTCGAGAGTGTAAGGGGGGCGATGGAATAAAAAGTTTGAGAAACACTGTTTTAGAGGTGCACGCTCGTCTATTGAAATGCTGAAGGGGTACATGGCCAGAGAAAGTTCGGGAACCCTTAGCTTAGTCAAACCTAGGTTTTTTATTCAACGTTGCTGTGAGCCTGTGCACATCACTATTTCTTCAGGGAAGATCCTAATTTTTTACCGGTGCAAAGTTTTTGTTGCTGGGCTTGTGACCGTGCAAGTAGCCTACCTACGACAAATACAAATGTTCATGAAAACAAACAATTGACGCTGTTGTTAACTGGAGTAATAATATTGTGTTTGCCGGTTCTCAAACACGAAATTTTTTTCATAAGACTAAATTAGTTCCATTGCAAAAAGCGAATTATGCAGTTGTTTGCAGTTAATTAATACAATCCGTGCCACGAAGCTCAAACTAAAACTTACTGCGACCACTTTTACAAAGATAGCGTCTCCCCAAATTAATTGCAATATGAAAGAAAAGTCACTACGCCTATACGAAAAAGAACGTGTAATGAAGCAAAAAAGCGACATTTCTTTACCAAGGTAAGTTGCAAGAACTTTTCAGTTCTGGTTTGAACGAAATAAAATAGACTACGACTACGCAGATTTCAAACAACAGTCTTTTGTTTAAACGTGTTGCAGAGACAGAAGTGATTTTTGCAAAAAACATACGACTACTGAGGACAGAATTTTTGCAAAAACCAAACGACTCCTGAGGACAGAATCGCTTCTGATACAAACTATTTTAACAGAATACAGACATCAAAAAATTTACTAGTGCGAGTCATGAGCCGCATTATGCCGTTGCTGAGACACATCTGATTTTTTTGCACATTTGCAAGATGGTTCTGCAAAACAGTCGGCGATTTTGTGCTTTTGTATATCTTGTAAGAGATATTAATTGAAACAGCGTTGAAAGACCACAAATGTTTTTTCCTAAGTGATGTGCCTTGTAAAAGATGACTATCAGGCACAAAAATGCTTGAGAAATGCAAAGTATTTTCGAAATCAGTGTAAAATTCTTTCGGTTTTACAGCAAATTCACTATCTAACGACAAAAATACCAACCGATTTAGACGAAGCGCTATGTCAGTTCATTCGACAGATGCTCTTCGCCATGCTTCAGAATTGGTGGGTACAGAGATACGGAGTTTTTGTCAGAATGCCCAATTTTACTTTGCAGAAAGGAGAGTGTTGTCTTGATTCAGTTGTTGAAAAAGCCATTCCGAAAATGCAGAAGAAAACTCAACGGCATGCGAGAGGCTTAGCTGCGCAGTTTATCGATTTTCTGCAGGCCTTAGAATATCAACATATCAACTTCATGCTGGAATGATATTTACACGTTGTTTCTACACGAGGATAAGAAAGTTTTCGCAAAACGTTTTGAATACGCCGTGAAAGATTATTTCAAAACAATGTTTGCCCTGATCGAAAACAGCACATTATTTTTCGAAAACTCATCAGAAAAATTTTTTGTAAAATTACATTGGCAAAAGCGACATGTTTTCAATAAGTTCTTGAAAATTATGTGAAAGCACGACAAACGAATGAAAATTGAATTACACGTAACCAAATGCTAGCTGCAACACTCAGCACTCCTGTGGTTTTATTGCAAATGAGCGAATGTAGCATCTTTCTTTTTGCCGTGAGTTTTGCGGTCCTGACTCACTGATTTTCTGTTGCACCACCTGATGCACGGATACTTGCAAGAAAAACTTTGTTTCAGCAGCAATACTTAAAAACGCCCTTCTAAATGAACGACCCTTAGCATTGAGACGGCTTTTTTCGTAAGAGCTGCCGTCACGGCTTTCATCATCTGCCTAAACACCAACAAGGAGGGAGTGATCAAAGCACATTGGTGAATGGATTTGCGTGTTGCTTTATACGCCAGGATTAAAATATTGAAAAGTCATACTTATTTTCAAACCTGTCAAAATAATTCTGTTCCGTTTTGCAAATGCTGTTTCGCCCAATCGGACATGTTGGAAAAAATAATTGTAAAACTTATAAGCCGGATTTTACGTAAACGTTTGACTTGCTTTTACCAACGTCGATTTTCTGTTATGCTACCAGAACATTTGCAAGATTGGAAATAATTTGCATAACTTTGATCTAAGAATAAGTTCATGCAACACGAAACAGTTTCACAATAAAAATCAAAATTGTTTATTTGCTTTCCCCATAAATTTGACGGTGTGTGTTGAAGAACTTGGTTCAGTCTACTCAGAATTGTAATATTTTATCACGCCAACGTATTCACGATGTTAGATCTCATCTGGTGCAATATTGTATCACGCCAACGTATTCACGATGTTAGTTCTCAATTGGGGCGTTCACAAACTGAGAATTGGTCATTGCCGCAATCTTTTTTTGTTTCAACTGAATAACTGGAATGTGGTGATAATATTATCACTTGCTATTTTTTCCGAGCGTCACAGCCGTATCTTGTTCTGTAACTTCAACAAAAACTTGCAGTGGGTTATGTAAACAGCCAAATACGCTGAAGTCGAACCAAAGTAAAAAATGTCATATTGACATATACGTAAAAACAAAAAACTGGAGCTACGCATGCAGTGAAGTAGCCTACTGGCTGAATCCAGTGCAGAATTTATTCCAAGCATTCAACTCATTTTTACGCAGCTTTACTAGCAGCAATAGCCTATATTTCCATGCCCAAAGTGCTTTAAGATTGTTGATGATGTTGATTTTTCCTAACTAAAATGGAACCGATCGTTCAGGTCATAAGCAACCTGAGCTAAATCTTTCCTAATGCTGCTAGATTACCGCAAACAAATCATCCAAAGTCGACACAAAACAGTGAGAAGAGGTTTCTACCAATGTGTGCGGACGGAAAAGCTCAAGCAAACTTTTTCCTTTGGCCACCACTCACGCCAAAGTAGCGAATAGCGGTAACAGTGAAGTGCGATAGCTTGCTACCACATGCATTATTCTTTTCAAAAAAGAGCGGCGCTACCGCCATCGCTCCTGGAAAATTAGCTCGCTACAGTAGCTCGCTACTGCCCACCTCTGTATATGGTTGCGTAGAAACCTAATCATATTTTAAGTAAAAGACGATCCTTATAATGTTTGCAGAAGGTGACATGGGGCAAGGTTTTTGAGACTCAGTTCGTCTTCTTTCCTGAGCGCAGCCCCTCTATAAGAAATACTTTTTTTTCCAGAATTTGTATTGGCCCTTGGCTAGACTCTTTTTATAAAATGATTTTGGTTGTCACCAAATCTGGTTTTGTAAGAATGGACATTAGAAATATTACAAAAAAATTGTCATAGATTTTGGGTAGCGCACATGATGCAGTTTATGCATGAATTTTGCCAATTCAACCTACCAGCTACAAAGTATGAGAAACTGTTTTTTTGAAGACTTGCGGGTTGTTTTAGTCAAAAATTGCTTGCTTTTTGTAGATTTCTGTTTGGCGGAGCTTCGGATTGCTTTTTTTTCACATTTTATGGCACTTTCACTGTTTCCATTCACTGCAAAACGAAATTGGGTTGTGTTTTTGAGTAAATTTGTTCAGTTTGGGCTGTTTTTTCGGATTTGCCTCCCTGTTTCTGTGAGTAACTTACCTGCTGGTTTTTGCTTTGTTGAATTTTTCTATTAAACCCATTTTGGGCTTGTTTTCCATTAAGTTACCTAACTTGTTCTTGCATGTCAAATTTACTTGCTTGTTTTTGCAAAATAACCTGGCATCACTGAGTGTCTGTGGAGGGGGAATGCCATGCTGCAGAAATCGGGAAGATGCGTCGCGGAACACGTAAGCTGTGGTAATCATAAAGTAGGATTGGTTGTTGATAGTAATGGTAATGGTTCATTCATGCATTTTTGCAGTGGCGTGGCGTGGCCGATTTGACTACGCATGCAATTTTTGGTTTGCGTCTCGATGACGTCATCGTGCTCAGTTAACAGCGGCACGATCGATTTGCAAAAGCTTCCAAGTAATTGTGATTCAAACACGATGCTTT
>Ga0210059_1007425_pt1 | contig 17412 bp, 11 predicted proteins | sample Ectturendosymbi2_FD_188042 | JGI IMG/M metagenome (GOLD analysis project Ga0210059, IMG submission 188042) | Ecteinascidia turbinata endosymbiont from Florida, USA - Sample 2 (SPAdes) (version 2) | ecosystem: Host-associated > Tunicates > Ascidians > Unclassified | place: Key West, Florida...
TGCCTTTTTCGGGGTGTTTCTTTTTTTATCTAGTATGGACATCCACGACATCCAGAGATTCACTATCATTTCTTAACCTTTTTTTGAGTTTTGTCTAGTGGCCCCCCTGCGGTGACCAGTGGCCGCCCTTCATCTAAGCTTTCCCCCCCCCTGGCTCAAACCTCTAGTTACACCACTGGGCTTAAACTGTGTTTTGAAAACAAGGATATGATGCAAAAATGTAATTTTCTGTTTTGTCTTAATACAGATTGTCCGACAAGCTACGAGAAACACCAGAACGCATGCTATCGTTTCGGTTCCCACTCAAGCTACAGTGCGGCGCAGGCCATCTGTGAAAGCGATGAGGCGCGGCTGGTCGACGTCAATCCAATCAACAACAATTACGTCAAGCGGCAAGTGAAATCATTCGGGGGAGGAAACGACTTCTGGATCGGATCTTACTTCGTGAGTATCTGCCAGTAATCATTCCAGCCCATTACGTCTGCAGGTTGTGAAATCAAGTCCAAACGTGATCAGACCCGTAGCCAGGTTTTAAGATTTGGAGGGGCAAAATACATTTTAAGACGGGAAAGGTATTTGTTTTTATTATGTCTTTAAAACAGTGTTTTCTGGGCACAACAAAAGTTGGGGACCACACAAATTTGTGGGGTACTGCCCCCGAATTCCCCCCCCTGGCTATGGGCCTGGACGTGATGTTTTTTTTCGAGTCGATGCCTGCAGGTTAATTAGATGAAGGGTGAACTCGGCAGTAGCTAAGGAAACGCATGAATGCTGGGAACTTAGATGAGGCGTTGTAACTGTTTGAATCCACGAAGGAAAAGGCAAAGATTTTTGATAGTAGGGTTGGATTGAATCTCATCCTGTTGTATCTTTTAGCAGGTAGGCTCTGTCTAAAGAATGTTTGAGTTGACTTGAAAACAACGACGGATTAGACTTTGTGATTTACCAAAACTCTTTCAGGACTATCGCTATCGTTACAAATGTTTCTGTTGATAGGCTGGTGGACGACGAATTACAAGAAAGGGACCAACAGGATGTCCAATCATGAGGGGACAGAAAACCCCTGGAGGTTCCTTCGCCCGTGTTGACTGCAATCCTTCCTACAGATTTGTTTGTCAAAAATGTGAGAAACAATTTTTAATTCAGGTCCAGCACGTGACTAGAAGATATTTTAAGAATTAAAATTTTCATTTCCCAATTTTAAAAAATTAAATCACACATGTTTTTGTTCAGTGTTTAAAAATACTTGAAGTAAACAAATCAATCTAATAAACGTTTCTGAGCGTTACGCTAGCTTTTAAAATGATGTGGTTATAACACGCATATTTCAACCAAAAATCTAGCAGGTCTCTGCCAGTCTGGTAGTGGTGGATCATATACCATATCATATGTATAATAACTTGCTACAAGTCTGCAATTACGTTTATCGGCGCAAATGAGCGAGAAACCAAAGAATAGCAGTTTTCAACCTGCATACGCTTTCAGTTGATATCTCAATTAATATGAGGGTCCAACCAAATGCAAAATATTTGAAACTTGTGCACAAGATTTGATTGATTCATACATGGGTGTGCGTGTGGTGAACTATACTATTCAGTAAATACAGCATCACTGTAAAAGTTTATCAGACATTTAACACGCCGTAAAAATTCTCAACAGTACAAAATCAACATGTTACAAGGTATTTGAAGAAACTGTTGTCAACTACTACATTTCAGCAACACAAGTCTCCACAATGGCGACGCGGTCAAATCAAATCGCCAAGTGTTTTGCTGGAAATTGATTTCACGCCGCTCATTTTACTCATCTCCAGTCCTTATTCCAATAGAGTCTACTGCTACACCCATTTTTAATGATCAGCTTCGTTTCTCTTTTGAAAAAAATCTTTTTGTGCAGACGGCAGGACCCGGTACGGAAGCAATCGACCAACAGGAACAAATGGATTTAACTCCAACAACAATCTCGGTAAACCTTCGCCAGCTTTTATGACTATCTTCTTGCACTGAACTTCAGCTTAAGACTGCAAGTTTACTTTCAATCGACCGAAATACCCTGGCCTTTTCGCAGTTTACACATTGTGTATATAGTCTTCCATTTCACATTCCAAAGCAAAAAATTTATGCCATAGATTTCAGCGGGATTCCTGGCGAAGAAGAAGTCCCGGTGACCAGAGCATCCACCGCGCCACCAGCCAGCAGCACAGTGGCCCAGGCCGCTTCCCCTACATGGCCCGCCATAGTTCTGCCTCTCGTAGGAGTTCTCGTTTTGATCGTAGCTTTAAGGTTTTACTGTAAACGGCGCAGTAGGAAAAGATTGGAGAAACACAAAGAGATGTTGCGCAAGGAGCAGGAAAAGAAGAAAGCCCAGCAGTCGTCGCCTGGAGCCATCACGTGAGTGCCAGAAATTTGACAAGAATTAATGGATAGTTTCCCAATTTTCATCGCAAATTTTCGCTTGTAATTCGTGGTGTTTGATCGGTTTCCACCTTGCATCGCTTCTACAATATATTCGCCGACACGATTCAGATTGCACGTAGGTTGGCGTTTGAACAGGATGTATGCAAAACCTGTCACCAGAGGCTTACACGTACTTACTCCAAGTTTTCTAATTACAATATAATCTGATCTCAATAACTCATCAGCGAATGTTTTTTATTCTTTTAACAACTACTCCAACAACAAAAAGACAAAAAACTAAAGATGTGACAGAAATCATGTTGGACGTTTCCAAAACCACATTTTTATCGAGGCCTTGATCCAATGAATGGCGTACAAGAGTCGAATCACGAAACAAACTATTGTGGTGTGAAATGGAGGCGGATAGGAGAATTTAGTTCGACAAGATCGCAGGATTGTTGGATCTGTAAATACTGAGGTAGATCATTGCCTGACAATCGGTTAACACTGGCAATGCCGCTGGTGACACAGATAATGCCACTGGTGACACAGGCAATGATATTGGTGACACAGATTATGCCAATGGTGACACAGACCATGCCACTGGGGACGAAGGCAATGCCACTTGTGAAATAGGCCAGCGTGGTCCAACTGCTTTTGACCTGCGGGCCATTTTACAAAAACATGACTTGAGGGCCACTTTAAACAAAACTATGTAAGGATAGAAAAGTGAGCACGTCATTTGAATTATTACACAACCGCAAATACCAATTCATCACAAATCTCTATCAGTGTGATGGCTGTGGTCGAGGCTTCTCTGACACTATCTTTCCTTCCTTAATGCCAGTGTTAGTGGTAGCGAGTCGGAGACTATCATTCAGTGTTTCGTTTCGATTTCTGTTTTGGGATTTGACTTGCTTCGTCGTCGAAAATGTACTCTCACACCAGGCCCGTAACCAGCTTGGAACATTAGGATGGCAGAAGTGTTTTCTGAGAGGGGCCCAAGTTTTTAAATTATGTCCAATAGTTTTAAATTATGTCCAACAAATTTTTCCAGTGCGGGCGAAGCTCCCCTGCGCCCCGGCCCCCTATTTACGGGCCTGTCTCACACAGGTATGTATTTCCAAACATCGAGTGCATTTTTAGTGCAAAACCTTTCACTTTGGGAAATCCATCTTCCCGGACTAATTTTCAGAAGCTCTCTAAAGTCTAGTTTTACACTGTTAACATTGTGCAATTTCATTGACAGATGTTATGTTTGTTCTAAGCATGGGCGTCGGAAGGGGGGGGCGGGGGCGTCCTTGGCCCCCCCGGATTTTGAAATTATTAGCAAAAAAGGTTGTTTTTTCAATTTCGAGGGGTAAAAACCAAATTTCACCACTTTTGGCCCCCCCTGGAAAAAATTTTGGGAAAATCCCCTACTGGCCCCCCCTGGAAAAAATCTTTCCGACGCCCATGGTTCTAAGTATAATGACCGCATGGGCGCAGTTTTGTTGTAAAATGTGGGGGGGACAGCTTGGTGTGAAAGCAATACAGTCATCGGGTCGATGCAGAAGTGACGTTTTATATATACAGATTCCCACTCTTATTTCTAAAGGTATTTTGAGAGCAACATTAATCAAGCTTTGTTCTTGTAGATGAGTTACATACTGTATTATTATACTTAAATTTGTTGTTGGACACGGTACTGTAGTTCAGCCTGCTTCCATTAATATCGATTTGGATGCAAACAAACACAGCAATATAATAGAACACATCGACTGGGCTTCATCAGAGCTGTAAGTTGGAGTGCACAAAATGCTGAATCGCATTGGTCGCACGTGTATATCATTCTTACAGTAGAACACTTCAGTTTTCATGCATTTTATAAGAAGTGTGGGTTGCAGCGCGATTTGATGTCTGGTTCAAGTCACTTAACGTTAAAAAGACCATAAACATTTTTCTTGCACGTTTCCAATTTTTGGAAAAGCTACAAGTGTTTCTAATGCTACCGGGCATCATACATGCAGCCCCACCCTTTCCAAAATCTCTATTGATATCCTCTTATCAGCAGCACAAACATTTGGCCTAAAATTAGCGCAGCCTACTTCACAAAATGATTTCAATCCATTTTTAGTGTTGGTGGGTGGAGGATGTATCCTTTCAATCTCTCCTTGTTGCTCTCTGCCTACATACCCACACAGAGTTGTAAAAGGGCCTCATTTTGAAGCCTGAACCCGGCCCGAGCTCGAAATCACAAACGCTAACCCGGCTCGAGTCCGACATTTATTTTTGAAGCCCAATTTAAGCTCGAAAGCCAAATTTACCGAGCGAGTTAAGATATGCGCAACTGCGGAGTAACAAAAAACGTTGTGTGCAGGTGTAGTAGTTGCAGGTACATGGTTTATCACACCGAAAATAACAACCACCTTGACCAAAACATTGGCATAATCTGACACAAACGCAGCATGTTAGTCAACGATAATACTGCGGAATGTAATGTTGCTCAAGAATAAAAGAAACTATTACGAAACTATCTACGATGGCCCTATTGGTAGGTATACCATATTTTTTGTGATTGAAAACCGGGACGTTTCAGAACAACGAGCCTTATCAAACAAATATGGTTCATAATTTTCTTGGAGTATATAGCTATTTTGGATTCCTATAGTTAAGACACCAATAAAAACTAAAATAATACTTATTACTAAAAAACAAAACAATTTTTCAAGCATTTGTAAATTTACACATTCGCCCAATCATACTTATCTGTAGACAATATTTTCTTCAAGAAGTCTTTATATTCAATTTTATTTTCTCGTAAAAATCACAGTAGGAAATGTCAGTATTAATTGACTTTTACAGATGGTAAGGGCTCTCGCATTCTGCTTCTATTATCAGACCACATGCTATTCACATTGGCTGACTGAATGCCAAACCGGGACTTTTTGGTTGACTGACCGGGACGCCGGGACAGAGCCTTTAAACCGGGACTGTCCCGGCTAAAACGGGACGTATGGTATGCCTAGCTATTGGCATAAAAGAGACTTTCTAGGATAGCGTTACAGACATGAAAAGCCGGTTTGTAGGCTAAGCGTCTTAAAACAAGCCAAGAATCGCGTGAGTGATTGATCTTTTCGACGCAACTCCATCGCATGCTAATTTTCTCACCGCTGTCACCTTCTAAAAAAGAGTGGGAGACTAATCCGAGCAGACAATAAAAGAACGCAGTTGTGTTTACAAATAGAAAAAGCTGAAAAAAATCAACAAATCTACGTCACGAAAGAAAAATATCATTACTATTAATGTTATAAATAAGTTTTGTATGCAGGCCCGAAATATTTTGACAAACTTAAGCCCGAGCCCGACCCGACCCGACCCGAAAAACTCGCCCAGACTTATAACTCTGCACCATGTCAAAAGTTTCATTCTAAGAGTTTTACTTGCATAACGACACAAATATATTTGAGATTAAATCAAAATGCACAACTGTGAATTGGCAAAAAAGTGCCAAGTTTCACCTTTAACACGAGAAGAATGTCCAACAAAACTACCGTAGATGCAGTGGCGTACGCAGAAAATTCCATGGGGGGATGTTTCTATCAGTGGCGTATGGTGGTCATTTGCATTTTGTATTCTTTGTTTGTGATGTCACAATTTGACGTCATATTCATGTTTCCAAACTAACGTTTTGGCGAAGTTTGTTGACATTATAGGCATATTCTTCTACACGCACTCCTCTTATTTTATGTGTCATGGCACTGAATATAAACTGTCAGCTCACCAGGTTAGGATATCGGAGGAAATAAACTCAACCCTACGACACAGCAGTTCACAACTGCAAAAATATCAGGCATCGCGTTAAAACAGGAGAGTAAAACACACTCATCGCTGCGTCTGAGCAATTTACAACTGCAAAATGAGGCTCGCTAATGTGTCGTCGAATAAGAGCAGTGGAGCATAGAACGTGTGCGACTGGGCTGTCTGACGCACACCACTGTTTGCAAGATCGAATCTTGCTAAGCTACACAAGAATTGAGAATGCGCATAAAGTACGCAAGAAAACTTTCGCTTTTTGTTATGTATAGACGTCCAGCAAATTTTTAGTTGTTGTTTTTCCCTGCTGAAACATTATCAAATACCTGAGTGCTACTATGTTAACAAGTGCTGTTTTTGAGCTCGTGCAACAGTTTTATCATGCTACAGAAATTGGTAATGCAGCCAATGCGGTCAGCGCATGCGCTGATTAGACATAGCAGATAAAACAAACACAATTGTTTTGGATAAAGTGAACTACCGCGGAACACAATCTTAAAGTATGCGTAGTGGACGAAAGGTCTGCAAAAAGCGTTGAGATGGTTTCTGGATGCAGGGAATAAACCAGATTCCCATCAAAACCTAATTATCACTTTTTGGCCCATTTACAATGTTCCTTGAAATTTGCATGCAAATTAATTCCGTGGTATTTCAATAACTCGACAAATTAACAAGCAAAATGTATGCGAAAACAATTAATATCCTTGGCGCAGACAAAAACGTTTTTGTAAAATATCAAGCTCAAGCGGGGGGTTAACCCCAATCCCCCCTTGCGTACGCCTTTGTGTAGATGTGATCTATCTGTAAAGCAAATATTTCGCATTTGGATAAAAACATTGCTGCATTGTGGGTTTGGTTAAACTCAAGTAAATCAGATGACTTACGAACCATTGCATTCAGCACAAGCACAAAGTGTATGAGTCACGGAAAAAATATCGTTTGGATTTGTCGGTCACCATTGACGCGACATTACAAGAAGTGAGGATAAATGTATCTTTCATCCTTAATTCCGAGTCAAGCCCCTACGTTTTGAGCTATAGGTCAATATACAGCTAGGTAAATACTGTAGGATACTTCTACAACGTTTTGATTGAAATCCTGTTCACTAATGGTTGAAAACAGTCTTTTGCGAAACTCCCCATCCCCAAACTAAGTCTCCACAATAGTGCTGCTTTTTGTCTTCATCAAAAGCTTCGCAGAGATTTGCCTGAAAATCTAACTTTCTAACATTATATACACTAGCATCATTAAATTATACGTTGTCTGTTTCTAAATACGTGACAACCAACGTTACAGCAAAGCCAGTTACATTTCTGCACGGAACAAATCATGGCTGTACTGTGGTCTCTCACATGTGCAGCTGCAACACTCTCACTGTCACAAGAAAATAACCTTTTTAACAGTATACCACACAGGGTAAAATGTCGGACAGAAGCAGTTAAACATCTTTCACGGTCTCTAGAAACTTGAAAAATGCTAAAAATTATTTTATCGAAGCTAAAATTCTTAAACTAACAGAATCAGTGATACCAAACTCTGTTTCAACATCAACTTGGCTATGTGTGGCCTACCATCTAACATGAATAGCTCTTCACACAAAACATGACAAACATTTTTATTTTTGAATCCTCTCCAAATACAAAACCTAAAGAGAAAAAAGTGGGGGGGACATGGCATATTATGTCGCCCCGCCTGAAAAAGTGGGGGGGACACGTTTCCCGTGTCCCCCACCAAATTGCGCCCATGTAATGACCTACTGTAACATACGACATTAAATGAATATTGAGAAAGCTCGTGGGCCTAAAAATTCTGTCCGCGGGCCACATGCGGCCCGCGGGCCAGTAGTTTGACGACACTGAAATAGGCAATGCCACTGATGGCCGACCCGAATGTTAAAGATGTACATGAATGAAGAGAGCGCATTGACTTTCAAAGACGAATGGTGCTTCTGAATCAAAAGTAACATTGAAAAATAGCAACTTTCTCAAATCCTGACAGAAGACAACACTTTCTGTTCACCAAATTTGACAACACATGTTTACGCTTCTTGGTGGGCTTGTGTACGTCTGAACCTAAATGAATTTCATGTACATTAAGTCTTTTATCTATATAGCTGTTTTGTCAGTTCAACGTAGATTTACAATAATCCAGACACAAATTTTTTCGGTGTGGATGTGTCTATCGATCTCACAGATACCGGTGAAAGTAACAACTTAAGGATCAAACATATTGAAATCGATGGTACGATCACTGTGAAGCAATTCTATGTAAAACAATAAAGCATTAATCCAAACTTTACAAATTTCATTTCAAAAATTTTTGGAGTTAACAGACTCTTTGTTAAATTTGGGTCTTCGTTTTTGTCCTGCGACGAACTGCGCATGCGCAGGTGTGGTGTAATTTTGTGTTCTAAACAGTTGGACAGCACCCATCATCAATCAAAGGTATCGTAATCATGCCTCAGAAGAGACTTTTCAGAGATTTTAGCATTCAAGAAAAACATGCTGCATGAACGCTTAGCACAGACAGTGGAAAAGAAGCAAAAATAATTTTTCAGAGGAAATTTTGTTATTGCATTAGTGTTTTAAGATTATTATCAGTGGTAATGTCATTGGCAATGTTTACTTTCTTATTTTTTCACAAAAGATTCTGTGTCTTTTTCACCATGGTCCTTTCGAAAATTAAGATTTTCTTTGAGAAAATTGAGCTAAAATTTCGCCCACCATCATTCAACCATGTTACAGCTAACCTCGCTTTCGTTAGGTACTTGTTCACTCTGCTTTTCTATTCCTTTACCCACCACAAGCAAAAATCTCAACGTGATAGTGGCAAAGCTTCAGCCGATATTTTTGAGATCTTAATGACGCATCTCTAAAACAAATGCCTGGAGATACAGTCATTCTTGCCTCAAGCAGTTCGTTACCAGCCTGCCGTGGATGATAAGCTGCAAAACCAGTCCGGCGAACAGTAACGACTTTCGCTGCTAGATATGTGCGCTCAAAGTAGAAATATTAATTTCTGATAAATAAGAAACGATGCTGAGTTACTTTTTCCGACGTGCATCAGTTTCATACCTGCCTGACAAACAGCACGACCTCGGGCGATTTTCGTGTGGTCAGCCACGGCTAACAATGATCGCTGTGTTGCTTATTTTTAAGGCGAAGCTAGCAATACTAGCTGTTTTTCAAGTCGGTATAAACTTGCGGAATATGGTGTGAACTTTGGAAGTCTTGCAAAGTCGCATAAACAACAACAACAACGCAAAAACAATGATTTCATTTGATTCATTGGCGTCTGCGTTCTTGGTTTCTTACAGCATAAGTCTGCTTTTAGCATAAACACCAGTGAAACAGGCTTTCCAATATAAAGGAAGTTAACGAAGTTAATAAGTCTTCACAGCGCAGTGCGGTAAATGCCAAAACACAAGAATGCAGTGCTTTGGTTCGTTGTTGTCATGACTTGAAATGCTTTGTAACTCAAACACAAGCTAAAGGAATATATTTGTTGATTGTGAAGTTTATAAATTGAAAACCCTCGATCCTGACGGACGTAAATTTGCGAAAATCAAAATTTGTGGCACGACGTTATGGACGGACGTTTATTTGAATAATTCTCTTCTTGCGTCCCCACGAGCGGGAACAAACACCCCGTAGGCGTTGCCAGGGGGAGCTAGGGAGCCATGTCTCCCCAAATTTTTAGAACATATAGTCATTTTGTTCTTTGGGAGGCGGTATCCCCCCAAAAAATAGTGTTATTCGCCTAAAATAAAACATTTTGGCCCCATCAAATTCTTTTGGCTTCCCGCAAGTTTTTGGGCTGGCTACGCTACTGTCGTGAAACGTTTTCGCTTCAAAATCAGCAGACCATTGAATCAACAGACGTTTCCACCCACAATAGCAAATAAATCGCAAATAAATCGTTTGCATTCAGTGCAGTGTCGAGGAATACGTCGATGAACAAGCCTTGCAACCTTCCTGTCGTAAACGGACCGAACAGAACGCTATCAACCATTTCACGAAGCCAAAGGTTTGCAACACCACCAAGTGAGCGTTTTGTGGCATTTATTCTGTAAAATTATAAATGGTCAGTTTAAGCAAACCTCCATCTTTACCACTATTGAGGTTTGTGGCAAAAAGTTGGAAATAAGACATAGAATGACTTGGTATTGCTTTACAGTAACCTTCTTTTTATGAAAAGCCGGATGATATGAAATAATGTACTTGTGAACAAACTGTAGAAACACCCAAAAATTTTTAGTTGTCACTGAAAAACTTTTGGTTGTCTATAATTTAACAAATATTGTTGATTGACCGTTTCTGTGCATTTGATATGTTATTCAAAGTGCGTTACAAATGAACTTAAGTTTTATGAAAACATTCACGCCCCTCCACGCTTTGTGAAAACTGCAGTGACACACGTTATTTTCGCGCCAAAACTTCCATGAAAGTTGAAAGTGGCAAAAGAAGAGTGGTTGCGGGTGCTGAGTTTCCTTATAGATTATAGATTGAAAAATAGCCATTCCGCAAATTTACCGCCTATTGAGAAAGAATCAACTCAGCATAGTCTCATTCAAAAGGTTTACAAGTCAACCTCCACGTTCCACCAATGCCAGTGCACATTTTTAGGATCTTCTGCGTTACAACCAGTCAGTGAAAATGCTTGACTAGTTTGGAGGTTACAGTCGCGTTTAAATAAGTTCTAAAATGCAATAAAACTTATAACTCACGCTTAGCTATGACTAGCTGCACGAGTCCCAATAATACCTCTTGATAGCTTAAAAGGGCTTCCGTGTCGGAAGCTTTGTGGTAACGAGAAAATTACACTTCAAGAACAGTTGCAAAGAGGCAATTCTATAATGATAAAAAGATGCTTCGAAAACGTTTTACGACAGTTGAAAATAGTGCTATAAGAGATGAATGATGTGAGACTGCTTTACGTTTAGCGGAGGAGCGCAAAGTCATATCTGACAAGCAGCAATTAAGAAAAAACTAAATCAAAGCGATGAGAGAATGTTCTGCACTGCAACACACAACCACTTGTACAAGTTCACATGTTTGTTTCAAACAAAACATGACGTCAATGACGTGTTGAGCAGAGTTCAATGGAAGTGTGAAGCGTACGTCACTTCCCGGAACCAACAATTTCACCACAAGTGAAATGAGACTCACTGGGAGAAGAAACCAAACAGGTTGGTGTAGTTTACATGCTCATACCGTTTGAAAATTAATCTACAACAATACTTGAAACTGCTTCGATACTCCTAAATATTGTTTACAGCTCAAAATTCAAGTAAGAGGAGTTAATTGCAAGATATTCCAGACGTCCAGACTGTTATGACAGCATTTCCGGTGAACTGTAATTGATCAAAATTTTGTTGAGCATTTCACGCACATGTTCGCTGCATTTCTGGTTTCAAGAAATTAACGCCATAGGCGCAGCCAGAGGGGGCAGGGGCCATACTCGCCTAAAATTTTTAGAATATTAAGTCATTTTGTGCTTTGAGAGGCGGTATCCCAAACAAAATACTGTTGCTCACCTAAAATCAAAAGTTTTGACCCCCAAAAAAATTTTGGGCTGGCTACGCCACTGATTAACGCTTGCTGCCCTTTATTTAAATAATGTTTTCTATATCTTATTTATCTAATTATATACATGATTTTTAAATAATTATGTACTGGACGCAGTTGTTCGAACACAACACCGTATGTTTAGCGTTCAATGTCTAATGAACCGCTCAAGACATTGTAGAATGCATCACCCCTGGGGACCAATTTCTCAAGAGTTCCTGTGTTGTTGACGTGAACGTCTTGCGGGTCAGAAAACGGTTTCATGACGCTGGTACTCGAGATACGAACGTGAATTGGGCAAAATTGATTTCCAGGCCTTCGCCGTCTTCCCTGAAGTTTAGATTTGCCAAGCTCGATGTGCATGCACCAACGGTGGCCACGGATCCGGAGTGCCGGAGTCGACTCCGGCAGCAATCTGCGTTTCCCTTTCGGATCCGGAGCCTGAGTCAAAATTTTGTGACAAACCTGACCTAGATTCGGAGTCACTTGTCATTTTTGGCAGTAGCAGGAGTCTGCGTGGTCTTTATACGTATTATTTCTCAAGTAAAACATTGCTGAGTTTCGGTTGCATTGATGCAGTAGCCGGGGTCTGTATAGGAGTCGGATTCTCAAATTTGAAAAATGTTCGGACCCGAATTCGAATTCAAAAATTTTGGAAAAGGAGCGGAGTCGGAGTCTGAAAATGTGACTCCGGCCACCTCTGGCGTGTACCACAACACCACAGCTGTCGCCTTTTGGAGGATTATTTTGTGCAACGGGCACTTGGCCACGACACGAGTTGAACATCATTTGTGCGATGTGCTGCACGGCATCCGTTACTTTCTGGTTTCGCTGAGCAATTAAGTTTCGACCATCGCGAAAACTTTTCGATTTGTCTGAAGCTCTCGCGGAAAACAACTTTGACAAAAGAGCAAACTTGTTTAGCTCGACAAGTTGCTTCCGGCGTAACTGGTTTCTGCCAAATGCAGGTTGCGCATGACTCAGGTGACTCGTTCGTCGCGCTGAAAATAATGCCTCCCGAAGTTTCCCGAACACTGTTGGACGGTTTGCGTCGTTTGCTTGCTTGACTGCACAAAACCGCTTTTTTTATTTTTAGGGAAACGAATTGAGAGATTTGGTGAAATCTTGCAAGCAATTTGACTTGCGCTGTCTTGAATATATTTACAAGTCTCCAAGAACTCTTCTCGTGCAACTAACAGACTGCTATAGAAATGGATTTTATTCAAAATGTTTTTACTTTGCTTTGAAGTTCTTCGAATGTTCTACATTCGAGTCAAAAGCGCGGACTGTCTGATTTGAAGCATGGCCTTAGTTGTTCGACGTCATAGCCAAACACTGCTGCATCTTTTAGAATTTTCGAAAACTCAGCATATGTAGCGCGAGCAAGCAAAAGAAGAGAGATTGCGAGCATGATTTCTATTGTTGCTTGCTGCCACGGTGCGAAGCTTTGCGCACATGCCGCTCAGGATTTCCGATCGCAACAAAATGGTGCTGTGACCAGGATGTGGAGGTCGTGCCAAGTTCAGCCTTCACACAAAGAACGTGCGATCGGTGCGGTTCGATATAAAAAGGAGGGGATGTTGCTGCAACCTCTCCGGTGGTGTTGCGTTTATTGTGTGATTCACCACGAACGGGGTGTGCGTGAAGAATAACACCATTATATCTAGCAATAGTAAGAAAGATTGCAAGCATGATCTCTATTGTTGCTTGCTGCCACGGTGCGAAGCTTTGCGCACATGCCGCTCAGGATTTCCGATCGCAACACTATGAACTAGTTTCTGAATATATACACCAAAATATACGCTGAAGTGCGTTAAGAACTGGCTGCTGGACGATTCAACAAGAAGCAACTTTGTGTATTTAACGTTCCCTTTTCTACATCAATGAATGTTTCTAATTCGTTAAACATTCTTTAAAGTTGATGAAATGTTTGCTGATCAAGCACCAGCTGTCCCTGAGTCAGTTTATCACAACCTGAGCCCGTTTTCAGACCGATTGTTGTGATCTTGAAGTTGAAGCCTAGTAGGAGCGTTACATATGTTTCGTAACTCGTTGTCCTAATCGCATTGTCCCAAGCGCGGTTCTAGGCCAGCTCGCTGCCTTGATGAGTCAAATGGCGAGATCAGTCGATGTCGCCAAGTCTCGCGCATCTTTCGTGGTGCACCTTCTCACTTTTCCCCCAGTGTACCGATGCAAGGAGCTGTTTAACACAACGCTGTAGATAACACTTTAGTGCCATTAGTGGGCATTAAAGTGTTTTTTTTTCAAACGCAGAAATCGAGCGCTCGCCGTCTTTCCAGACGAATTTGCACGGAGTTCATCGGTGCTCGCCGTCGCCACCTTGCGAACGACGATATTCAAGATACGCAAGCGGGAGACGGCGGTCGCGATCAAGAAGAAGATCCACAAGTTACTACAGCGACTCTTCTAGAAGTTCCTCAGTTGATTCAGCTCTTTCATCGTAAGCAAGGAATTAATCGTTTAAATGAGTATTACAGTCAGAAAAATCCGAGTAAATGTTTCCTGGAATTTTTCGTGCATTTTAAAGATTTTTCACGCTTCTTTTTGTTTCCTGTTAGCTTTTTCTTCCTCCTTGTTTGACAACAAATTAATGAAATTGAGCAAGAGGTATAAGCAGTAGACCCAACCAGAACATCACTGTCCATCAGTAAAATCAATTCTCAACAGACTTCGCTTGAAACGCTACGTTTTTCATCTGCATTTCCTGCTGTAATTATCTTAATCAGGCCACGGTTTTTTTCAGAATCAGTGACTCAAGCTTCCGCAGAAGCCGGGGACGACGTTCGAGCAATTGTGGGCATCACAGACGTTCTAGAACTCCCACCTTAAGAAAAGCGGATGAATATTATGCGAGTCACCGTGACCGCAGACGACGCTCCCGGAGTCGCTCACGACAAAGAAACATGACGCAATTCGAACGATATGCCGCTGGGCAACCCCCCCTCCCCGCTCACGAACTATTGATGCGCCAAGGTGCGGCGCACCGAGGGGGGAATTACCGCGAATTCGGTTTAGAATCGCACCACCGCATGACCCACACCTTGGGTCCCGCGAGTCAACCGTATTTCCCGCAGATGACCAACGTCCTGGCGTGGAGCGAAGAAAACCTCGCCCGTGCTGGGGACTCGAGTTTCCCGGGCCATGGACGGGGCCAGCAGCGGCCTTTCGAGCCCCGCTTTCCGAGGCCAGACCTGGTCAGAGTCAACCGGCAAATCCACGACTTCGAGAAGCAGTGCCCGAGGCAGGATCGACCGACCTCTGCTGATGCTGAACACGTTTATGAATCCTTAGATGACTTCGCCAAACACAAGCGAGGTAAAGGACAAGATAGATAAACAGACTTTTATTTCACTCACCTTGTCAAAGATCAAGATGCATATCTAATGGACAATAGTTGTTTGGTTTTGAAAAGGTGTAACTGTTGCTGATAAATCTGTGGATAGGTAGAAGAAACTTAAAATGCAGCAGATTTAAACAGCTTTCTGGGTAACGGAGTTTTGAAAAACAATTCGCAAAATTCACTTAAGAGTGAAAATTCAACTGAGTAAGAAATCAAAGTCCTTTTAGTGACACGCAAAAGTGTACCAAAAAAATTCAATTTTCTGATGTGCTTGTCTGTGAACATCCACAAAACAACGCGGACTGAAGCAATACAGTGTCGGCTGGGTTGTATCTTTTTTATTATCCAGGCTACTCATTTATACGTTGTCATGATAGTCAAATACTACATAGATTATTTTTTATCTGAACACCGTTTCTTTCATAATAATTTTGTTTTTTTGCAGACAAATCTGAAAAGAACGGTTCAGGAAAAAACTCTTGCCCTCCTGAGGGTAATTTAATAAGAGAGACGGCAAGTCGCTGTAGCGAAAGATCCCGAACATCTATGCGTGGAAGAAAGTTGCCGGCAACGCCACAGGCTTGAATCTTATTCCACATTTCAAAATTGAAGTGCATTTTCAATAAAAAAAACAAACAAACCAAATTGTTAACAGTCTAAAACCGAACTGTTTAAAACTGTGTTCTTTTACTAATCCCTGTGGTGCATACGTATATCTCAGTCAAACACGTAAAAGCAATAAATAAAACAATTTCCCGGGAGCTTTGTTAGAACCTTTCGCAAAAATGGTTTTAGACGAAGAATGGAATTGTGAAGAATTTTTAGCCTAACAACTGTTACACAGATATAGATTTCACGGTTGGTAACGCTGATACCGTGTTTCTCTAAAAAGATTTGTGAACATTGGTGTTTACCCTGGAATCAAGAAAGTATTTATGAAAAAAACGGCAACAACCTAAAGATTATGACAAAACCACACGATTTGAAACAACCGTGTTGAGAATGTGTATGATGTTGTCATTCCTGGCACGCAAGCAACAAACAGATTTCCTTGCCTAGGGTTAAATGTGAGAGCTGTTCACCAACAATAGTGATCAGATCGCAACTCATCAAAAAGTTGCCACACCCAGTGTTGGGCGTACTTTTCAAAGAGTGAACGTCATCAGTAAGACATGGAAAGCCACAAGACGGCACCTGTTAAAATCGAGCGATGTGTTCTAAGATAATTCAACTTGTAAGATAGCATGGTTAATAAAAGCAACAAACTCTGGCTGGCTATAGGCGTTCGCGGGTCGCACAAAAGCAGGTGCAGCCGTCAAGCTGGTGCCACCTTGAAGGTGTAGATTGAAGTTGGGAATCAAACCCTTAACTTTTGTACTGCTGCATTGAGTGCAGTGTGGTGAACGTCCCAGCTCACTCACCAAAAGGCACTCTTCACCAGCCTTAGTTCAGTTCTAATATTTATCCTTAGTAGCTTTGGAGTCATTATCGATGGTTATTCTTGCAGTGGTGTTTCTCACGTGACATCAGTGTTTGGACAGCTATGACCGTCACAACTGCAGAAGGCCGCCTTTGCTCCCCCTGGCCTAAGCCACGTTAAGTGCTTTTCCCGTGAAGCTCAAAACTCCACTTCATGCTGGTGTCGTTACATTATTCACTACAGTGTGGTTTTCGCAGCGCAGTAAGATGTTGGTTTTACACCAACACGATCTAAATCCTTTAAGTACGACGCGCCTCAGCTGTCACCATTCTAGTTGAGGTGAACCCTGCAAGTAAGCTATTCACCACATTTATTTAGACAAGGAAGTGAATCATAAACCGTATAATGAGCTGGCGACGCAGTCAACCTCATAACCTGCAGTGGAATGGAACTGTTGAAAAGTAAAGCAATCTTTATTAAATTGCAGATTTACACTAAAATAGCATCACTTCATTCAAAGTGGAACAAGTACCAACTGTTATTTTGCGGTCACTTTTGAGGTAATAATTGGGCAATGGTGAAGTTGGGTCGTTGTGCAGCGATTTGCTGAGTCACGGTATTTGCAAACGTTGCAGATTAAAATAATGTTGCGTCCCTGAAATTCCTTCTGCAGAGCAATTTATTTTGTGAGGCGCATTTACAAGGGTGTTTCACAATCGTTGAAACAAAGCGATTGGGCACAAATCCAGGATTTTAAATGATACCACAATGATGATTACATTTATTGAAAGATGAAAAGATAACATTTTATAATCTGCAACTGTTTGTCCTCAAATCAGAAATAATATGTCAAGAAGAGTCCTAGAGTACATG
>Ga0210059_1007426_pt1 | contig 17411 bp, 20 predicted proteins | sample Ectturendosymbi2_FD_188042 | JGI IMG/M metagenome (GOLD analysis project Ga0210059, IMG submission 188042) | Ecteinascidia turbinata endosymbiont from Florida, USA - Sample 2 (SPAdes) (version 2) | ecosystem: Host-associated > Tunicates > Ascidians > Unclassified | place: Key West, Florida...
ATTCAGTGCAACGACATATATAATAAGGAGAGTGGATGTAGAAAAATATGCATACTATGTCAACAAACTTCGCCAAAACGTTGGTTTGGAAACATGGAAATGACGTCAAATTGTGACGTCACAAACAATGCACACCAAATACAAATGACCACCATATGACCCTGAACCAAACCCCCCCCCATGAAAATTTTCTGCGTACGCCACTGGCCAGACCCCACAAGTTCGCCAACTATCTATCCTTCAATCCAGTTTGGTAAGCCCACTACTGGTTAAGGTGTTGAGACTGGTAAGCCCACAAGATCAACTGACTGGCTATTGAGTTTCAGGTCGAGAAGAAAACACAACGTATGATACGTCGATCACGTGATAGCATACTGTGCAGTGATTAGTCGATCGGATGACCACACCCACATCACACGTTTACATTATTTTCGAAATCAATTTTTACAATAAAAACGAACATCGTTTTTATCAGGATTTTTATTACTATTTTCGTATGGGATCGTATTGTAAATATTATTACAGGTTACTCTCCTCCTAAATGTAACTTACAATAAACGTACAGGGTGCAATTTTACAGTACATCAAAGAAATGCACATGGTAGTGTTCTAAAAGAGTCAATGTCTTTTTCCGTTGTTCCAATGTCCAACTTCGTTCGGCTCTTCGGGAGCTCGGCAGTGCTTCCAACTTGACTTCTTTAGTTATCTTGGATAAATGAAGTCTTCTTTTGTTGTTGTTTCAGGATCATAAGAAGTTTCATGTTGAGGAGCCAAAACGAACTCAACATCTGTCACCTTACGTGACTGACCTGATAGCGTAGTTCACTGCAGCAGCAGAGAGCAACAAATTTAGATTTGATTTTTACTCACAATTTCTTTGTCACGCAAACAAGCGATCTATACAGCATCTTTAACAGTAGCCTACGTAAGTTTTTTCCTCGAATCGTTGTTGAAAACGTTGCGTATATCAGCTGTGGCCGATATTAAAAAGCAGGTAATTCCGCGTGTTTTGACATGAAAGAGGGCAGTTATACATTTTTCTGAGATGCATGAGTTGCTGCAAAGTTTGCCTGTGGTCTTCGCTTATTTTTGGAAGGCATTCACCCTTAAGCTCTTTTGTACCAGGTGCATAGCACAGCCCGTAGAATTATAGAAAATTTGCTTTGTTGTTTTGCCTTATGGAAAGGTCGATTCAAGCGGGACCGAGCTGTAGGCCAAAGAAACAGTCATATAAGAAGCAGAAGCGATCAGTAGATGGGTCCTTTTTGGGGAGATTTGGAGTTGCCGACATATTTGGAAAGGCAATTTATGTACTGTGCTCAAAAGAAGTCGCTGAAGAATCACTGAAACCGAACAAATTGTTGAGACACATGAATACTCACAAAGATGTGTCTTCACTAACAGACGAGGGAAGGAAGCGTGTTTTTAAGCTGCGCTTTGAACAACTAACAAAGTGCAAAGCGTTCTTGAGACAATCTCTCGCAAAGAAGCAACGACTTGAGTTATTTTCATGCAAGGCAGCTTATATTGTTGCCAGAGAAAAGCGACCATGCGTGGATGGTGCGGTCGTAATGAAGCCTGTGCTTGAGAGTTTCCTTGAGATATTTGAAGGTGAGGTCTTTCAGAAGACAGTCAGAGATGCCGTTACTGGAGTTGCTCTTAGTAACAATACGATAACTGGCAGAATCAAAAGTATAGCGAAGGATTTGAGAGAGCAGATTTACGAAGATTTTCGTTCTTCACCTTACACAGCATTGGCCATCGACGAGTCCGCTGATATTACGTCAGAAGCACAGTTGTTACTGTATGGCAAATTTGCATGTGGATGTCGCATAGTAGAGGAGCTTCTTCGTTCTTTGACGTTGTATTCGACAACAGCATGGCACGATATTTTTGGCGTTGTGGATACATTTTGCGTGGAGAATCAGTTTGGTTGGGGTCGTGTCGTAGAGTGTTGCATCGACGGCGCTCCATCGATGATGGGAAGAAATATTGGATTTCGAGGTATCCTTCAAAGAAAATTTCCTCACATCTACACTAAACACTGCATCATTCACCGAGAAGCTTTGGCTTCCAAAGAGCTTTCGCCTGTGTTCAGTGAAGTGATGCAGGTAGTAATCATAGTGGTTAATTTTGTGAAGTCCAGAGATTTGAACTGCCGACTCTTCAAGGATCTTTGCTCCACTGAAAATGCAGAGCACAGCACTTTATTGCTTTACACGGCTGTGAGGTGGCTTTCACGCGGTAGTACACTGAAGAGAGTTTTTATCCTCAGGAATGAAGTAACAAATTTCCTGCACAACCGGAAAATGAAAATGCAACTTTTTTTCAGATGATCTGTTCATTGCTCGCCTTGTGCTCTTGACTGACTTTTTTGAGAAACTGAATGAGCTGAATATTTCACTGCAAGGTTGAGGCAAATGAGTGTTTGAACTGCAAACTTCCATTACAACGATTTTCTTGCAACAACGGATAGTGAGATGTCATTTCCAAGTGTAAAACAAGACCTCGTTCAATACTTGACGAATTTGCAAGCAAATTTCAAAGAACGCTTCCCTGAACTAGAAGAGGTGTCGTATTGACATGTTCAGTTTCCATTTCGAGTTGATGCTGAGGCTAGTAGTGACTTGACTTTAGAGGTGGCAGAGTTGCAGGCAGATGAAAACCAAACAATTCAGTTTGAGGATTCCGATTTAGCTAGTTTTTGGTTAAATGCACCAAAGAAGTATGCATGTTTGTAAAATGAAGCTACAAAAGCTCTTGTTCAGTTTGGATCCACGTATGTGTGTGGAGCAACATTTTCATGCATGGCATACATCAAGTCAAAGTATAGAAACCGACTCACTGACACTCATTTGCAAGACAACCTGATTATTATTGCAACTACCACATATAAGCCACGCTTCAGAAAGCTTGCTTTGTGTGCCATCCACGCACTTTTTTTGCCAGACTGACTTGGGTGCAGACTGAGTTTATTATTTCGTTACGCTTCTTACAAACTATTTCGGTACTTCTGTGTTTCATTTTCGCGTCTGTTCTGAAGTTTCAACTTTTAAGTGAGATTCATTCACACCTAAGTATTTTGTAGCCTAGATATGCATGGAAAGAGAAGATATCAACACGAAATAGCAGACTGTAAATGGCAGTGAATTAAAAAATATTTCGAAATGGAGCTGGCAGAGAACGTACTCTATCATGTGACTTTCTTCATAAAGCCATCAACCATAGCGTTGAATTTCGTTGTTGCCACTATACAGAGAAAATATTTTACAGTGAATAAACGGAATAGTAGGTCTTAGTAGAGGACTTTTGTTCATTTTGCCCCACTTTGCCAAACCTCCCCTGTCGCGTCCCCTGTCACTCTGTCGCCCTTTCGGTTCCCCTGTCACTTTGCCAGGCCTCCCCTGTCGGTTCCCTTGCTGGTTTCCCATGTCAGCCCGCCCTGTATCCATGAGCTAAGGTATTTATTTTGTCAGGCCTTATGATACGTTTGTCGTCAGAACTTGAGAGGGCTATTTCAAGCGTTCAGAATTAAGCAGCAGGTGCGCGTCACGTATGACTGCTTTTGTGTAGTGCGCACCTCGTTTCAGCTTTGGCTTGTGGTTTGCCATCAGTTGCGCTTGAAATAATTTTAAAGGGCACACCTCGCTTCAGCTTTGGCTTGCTTCACGTTTGACTCACTTGTTTGTGAACTTGAATAGAATTTTTTTGTGCTGCTTTGTGACGTGGTAGAAACTTCCAATGCAAGGAATGTTTTGCCATGCAAGCAGTTCTGAACGTAGGCCACAGAGTGTGCTCGAAACAGATGGTAGCTTCAGGCAATGAGACTTTTAATTTAAGTTATTTAATTTATTTTTTTATGAGCGGACACAAAGTCCATAGTATGAACACACACACTCTGCAGAACGCAAGTTGATAAAAACAGACAAAACAGAACGCAGTTAAAGGCATTGAAGCCAGCGGAATCACAGGGTTGTAGACACTTTTTGCAACTGCATTGAAGACAGAACCATAGGGTTACAGACACATTAAATCAAGCAGGGATTTTGATAGAATGTCCAACTCAAGCAGTGTGCTCCAAACTTCAACAGCTTGGCAGCCTGCAAACTGATCAAAATTTATCAAAAAAGCTGTGTTTCTTCTGATGAAAGTTCATTAGGTTAGGATTATGGTGGTAAAGCTTGTTCACAATGGTTAAGATACTGTTGAGGTATATTTGTGCTTAGCCACTTGCTCTCTAATTTGGTTATGTTAAATTTGCGCTGAAATAAATTTGGGATGGGGGCAATTCAGTGTTGGAAGGTTATTTGATCTCATTGCAATTTTTTTCAGTTGATTAAGCAACTGTTGATGAGTGGTTGATATTGTTGACTTAAATTGATTATTCCACAATAGGGTGTTGTGGGGAAAAATGGTTGAAAAAACAACAGAAACTGCAAGTTGATCCACTTTTATTTTATGAAAATATGCTTCAGTGTTTAAAATTATGTTTTCAGCTCAGTGTAAAATATTTGGCAGTAAAAAAGTTAAGCAGCTGGGTCTCTCTACAGAAATTTTTGAAAGACGCCATTTTATTGAACACATGTTGCATGATGAAAACATTGCTAAAGAGTGGAAATAATTTGTTGTAAATTGCACAATTTGATAGATTTGTGTGTAGAGATTTGTTGTGTGGTTATTTTGCTTAGAGATGTTTCCGTATGATGTTACCTTAGACAAATTTGAGGTGTAATTTCAAATTGCATTGAAATGTTCACTTTGTCAGGTATTTGAAATTCGCTACCCTCTGTAGATAAAAACATGAATTCAGAGACCTCACACCTCAGGCGGTGCCATTCGATTCGTCTCTGAAAATTAGGAAAAAGTCATGGAAGCATAGGTTTATAGCATTTTTTTTCTTAATTTTTGAAATGAACAAGAGAAAAAAGACTTGGGTGAGTGCTAACAAGTAGGAAAAAGTCCAGATCTTTTGAAAAAGACCTGAACTCTATCCAATCACGTTTCTGTTGTTTGTTGTATAAATTAGTCATTATTATGTTGCATGCTCTCATGTATTTGTGTGAACGTTTTTAAATAAAATGCTCGATTGCTTCTGATGTGCTTACTTCGCTTGCTCCATTGCTGCCTGTGCATGTTTCAGCCGTATTGAGTCGCATGACCTTGCTTTGTCCAATAATGTTCAGTTCATCGCCCTGGATGTTTTTGCAAAGAACAAACATTCAAGGTGTGATGTTCATTTGTGACAAAGCACTTTCGTCAAAATATGTTTATAGCCTTGAAGACTATAAACATAATCTGTTTTCAAGCATTATCGCCCACCCCAAAATTCTCAGCCGCAAATTCAGCATGATCCATGTGTGCTAACTTTTTCAAGAGATTTTCAAATGATTCTTCAGAAATATTTGAATCTTCGCTGAAGTGCTTTGGTTTGAAAGTGTAAATTATTTTAACCCTTTTTGTCTTTGAGTCCTTTTTTACATTTTTAATCATAACTTTTGCTTTGTTAGAGTTAAAAATTGCCGTAACAATTACATGCTTTGCTGTGCCATACATTTCTTGTACTGTTTTAATGTCAGATTCAGAAAGTATCTTGTTCTTGTTTTCAATACTGAATCCAGGCTTATAAATTGGTTGCATTATGCTGTCTTTGTCTTCAGTATTGTGAAACAGTCCGATGCAATGACCAATTTCGTGAACAGCGCCTGAAAATAAATTGTATTTCCCATTCCTTGAAACTGTTTTCTGGTCTGACCATCTCTCATTATCAAAATCACCAGGCAATGTTGAATTTCCAAGGTAGAACCCATGCACTAAAGTGCCAGATTTTTTATTATTCAGTTTGTAAGGACAGTCAATTTCCGCATTTTGCTTTTCATCATCTGTCAAAAATGCAATATTCATAACTTGACTACCATCAAATACTCTTTCAAATTTCAAATTGCAAACATTTTGCCAAACACTAAAAGCGTTTTCGATTTCATTCAATGTTTTTTCTTTTTCAAGCGAAGAGTAATTTTGAAAGTCATAAGTCAAAACTTTTTGCTTCGAAGGGGTGCAATACTTTTTATTCCCGATATTATCAGGCATAGCACAACACATTTATTATGACTCTGAAAAATTTCCTCATTCACGGGCAACTGGTTCAGCTAGTTCTGCTGCCTCATCTGGTTCAGTTGATTACCTGAGCGATAATCGTTCAAGTCAGACGACACGGGTTTGCAGAGCGTCAACCTGGCTCGTGAGGTTGGTTATCAGACCCTGTAGATATTCATCGTGAGAATCAATATAGTGCTTATGAACAGCGTCGTTGTGCTGAGTTGGATTCGCAAGTCCAGGTATTCAGTGATTATTCATTTTTAGATGCCCCTGAGCACCTTTTGGAGTTACATGCAATGTTCTCTTCCTAAGTTGATTATCTATGAAACCTTTTGTCGCTGCGTCGGTGTCTTCAACTGGCTCTCCAAGGTTTGCAATCCTTTTGTCATTGTAATTTTGATGATTTTCTGGCATAGAAGTTCCATCAAGAAACATAACTCTCTGAGAAATATTCTCATTAGTTGCAAGTAGCAGCTGCTTGTTTTCGGATCTCAGTGAATTAACTGCAGCATCCAGCATTCTTTTATTAACACCATCAGCAGGCGCTGTCGCATCAAGCAATCTGACAATTTTATGATCATTCATTTGAAGATCTGAAACCATTTGGTTTGACCGTCAAGTCTTAAATATTTCTGCGCTTCCAAGAGGATATTAACCCTTATTTCTTTCAAAACGTTTTGGTTCAACGTTCTGAGATTGACAGCCTTGTGTTCAAGTGTTGGATCTGGAAGCCCAGCAATATGGTATTGTTCACCCATGCTGAAATTTTTCGTTGCTGTTCCTTGTGGGTTCAAGTTCAAACTTTTTGTTCTGATGTCTCGATTCAAAATGTTTGCGTGGTTTGTTATCGCGTTGCCATCTGCTGTGTTGGCTGCCGCGGTTGCTTGTTTTAAAACACGTGTTGCTGAAGCTTGAAGTGTTTGTAAATTTGCCGTGTCTTGTTCTTTGCGGGGGTTCCCGACGCGAATCACTTGAAAACCACAAGCATGAAGAGGCCCTCTCATCATATTGTTCCATCACGTTTCAGATAGAATTCGTTTGCATAACTCAATCTGACTGCGTCATTGCTCTGCACAGGCTCGCCCAAATGTGAAATCCTGTTTCCTGCCATACCAATCCCTCCCTGCATGTCCCCACCCAAAAGTGACAGCTTCGTATCTGTGTAATCCTTTTGTCGCTGCGTGGTGATTTTGTTCTGGCGCTCCCAGGTATGAGATATGATGGGTATCCATGTTTAAATCTCTTGCCATAGTCGATGTAGGGCTATCACGATTCAAAAAATTTTCTTTAATCCACTGTTTCGGAACCACTTCATCTTCATTTTGTGGATTTGAGTTTATATTTCTTATTCTATGCTCTCCCATCCCAATGTCGCACTCCAAAGTGTCCCCCTCAAGTGTAAGTTTTGCGTTTGCTACAAAACAAACATATGCTCGATTCACCGAGTCATGATCTTCTGCTGGCCATCTCACGTTTTTTATCAAATTCCCATTCATATTCAGATCACTTTCACCAACACTTTTTGAATCTACATAGCCTTTCGTCGCCGCATCGCCTTCTTCAGTTGGAGGCAATACGTTTTTTATCACCTTTCGATTCATATCAATCGGATCACCTTTTTTAACAAATCTTTCGTTCACATATTTCCGTCTCACTGCGTCCTTTGGCCCTTGTGCCTTGCCAATATTCACAATGCTTTGACCAGACATGTCAATGGCTTGACCTTTTCGCAAAAAGTTGCTATTCACATATTCATGTGAAACTCCTCTCACATTTGTAACATTTTGTCCCGTTGTTGGACTTCGTCCGAATTTATCTACAGGCATTTATTATATCACCAAAAATTATTAATTATTACCTGCAGCCCTTTTCCTTTAACAAAAAGACAAAGATGGCCACAAATAACTTCTTACCTTGGTTGAATTTGCTCAGTTGGATAGATACACATCACCGAGGTAGTCGTTCAACTCAGTTGGTGGAGGCAATCCGAATGAGTCAAAATACCACTTTTTATCACCACGTCTGAACCACGCGACCCAATGTGTCCCATCTCCAGAAGTGTCGTCTAGGTTCATAATTGCACACTCATTTTGTTTTGGTTTCTTTGGCAAAGTGTCCCTCAAGAAAACACCACGAAAGTTTTTCAAACCAATTTTTTTCACCGCATCTTCGATTTCAAAGTTGCTCAGAGGTTTGTTTGGAAGAACAATATTTTCAACTAGAAACATTTATTCTAAACAAAACTTTCCGATTTCTTTGGCAACATCTCATCAAAATCCAAATTCACTTCATCAAAACTTCTGTATGTTTCAACTTTCTTTTTTTTTTCTGTTTCAAAAAGGATTTTTTCAAACTCACCTTCAGAAATTTCATTGTTTGACAATGCTTTCGAAACCATGTTTCGAATCGAGTTGATTTGGCTCTCAATCAAAGTTTTTTTGCTTCTCCTGTTTCTGATTTTTCTTGAAAAGGTGTTTTTCAACTACTTTCAGAAAAATTGAGACACTTCCAAAAATCAAGTGTAATCCTTGCAAAATCTTTCCTGAAATGTTGTCTATGATTTCTTGAAAATTGGCTAAAAAGCCGACATTCAACAAAAACATGCAAAACTGAACAAGTATGAAACAAACATGAAAAAAATTGATCACACGATGATACTTTTTAACGACTGACTCTTGTTTAATTTTCTCAAAATGGATTTGTTTTTCGATTTCATGTATTAGTTGAAGTCTCTATAAATGACCCTTATTCATTTTTATTAAATGAATAAAAAATCACTTTACTCTACATTTTGGTTGATGCGTTGATTCAAATGTTGATTTATCTGTTGGCAAATTTTCTGGTTAATTATTACTTTTTGCATTTGTTTCGCTCACCAACGGCTTGGTTGATGTGTTGATTTTTGTGCTGGTTGATGTCTTGCGTGACTTTTTGCTCAATTTGTTTTTCCTTTGATTTGCACATTTATTTAATGTCAAAAAATTCACAACACTTTCACAGCAGCCAACCGAGAACTGGAATATTTTTCAACAGAGAATTTGGACCAAGAAGAAGGCCATGGCCGCTAACAACTTGACCCCCTTGTTTCAAATCCAAACCATCTCCAACCATGCCAAGCCCCGAACCTTTACATGGTTGCAAATACAGCCCTTGACCGTCCGTTTCAACTCTTGCGATGTTTGAGCCTTTTTTCAAATAAAGTCCGTTTCCCGTCGCGTTTTGCGCCAAAGCCGACCCAACCCCTGAAAGTGCTCCAGTCGCCAATGCTGGGAGAACGGTCTTTGCCAAAAATGGTAAAGCCTTTGCAGCTAAACCTGCTAAAAACGAAAGGAACCCGCCATCTGTTGTCATATTGTGAACAACCTGACATTTACTCATTTTTACTGTGTTGCCTTTTCCATTCTCATAGGCTTTTGTCATTCTGTTCACTTGTGACTTGGTCAAAGCAAGAACATCACTTCCACACAAATCTTCGTAGCCGAGACGAATGCTTACGGGACTCTTTGTATCAACGGCGTGTTTCAATTTTTGCTGTTGATTTTCAGAAATGTTTACATGCACATTGGTATAACTCATTGATATTATGTTATTAAATTTCTCTCAAGTGATATCTGATTGTCAGGTTTTCTCCACGAAAATTCAATTTTTTTCCGTTTTGGTCTGTGACAACTGCTTCCATTTTATTGATTTTATCTAAAATCACTAGAAGATACACGAGGTTTCTTGGATTTTCAACAATTTTGTAACCAGGTGACACGTTTGGAAAGAAACTGTAAATTGTGTTTTGCGTTCTCCCATTCACATAAGACCCACCAATCACGTCCACATTCACGAGAATTGAATTTATTGATAAGATGTTGACAACATTTTGTGATTCATGAATGCACTCTTTGTAAACCTGATTTTGAAATCCAAGAACGCTTGAAATTGAATTTCGCACTCTGAAATCAACCTGAAAGTCGTCTTGAATTTCCAAGACACTTTTCAAAGTGTTGGTGTTTGCTGTTATTTTAATAGATTCATCGTTATGTCCATTTCGTTTCATCGCAAGTATGATTGTTTCTGCAATGTCAATGAGATCGTAACTGCCTTCTGAAATTTGAACTTCGACCCATTGTCTTTGCCGTGTTGAGTCATCCTCGTCACCTCTCCCCACCCCAATGAAACCAGGAGAATATCTGAAAACGTTGTTTTCATCCGAAATATTCGGAAACGAATAATACGTCTCTAAATTCACCAAAGCCGTCTCATACTTTCGCGTATGATCCAACTCGATTGGTGGGTTAAAAGTCGTTTTTATTTTTGTCGAATTTTCTGAAACAACAATCTGAGTTGAAGTTTTCGGAGAAGTATTTCTTTCAATTTTTTCGAGAATTTCAGTGTTCATTTATTCTATGATATAAAAGTCGTCAAACCCCGATCTGAATTTCCCATAGTTCTTTGGCAAATCAATCACAACAAAATTGTGTGGCTTCGACCACGCTGTTTTGCAAAGTTTTTTGAACTGTTCTTTCGTTATGTCTTGAGACACGTGGTCGTTGAATATGTGGTTAATGTTTTTCTGATCTTGAGGAAACAGACAAAAGAAATTTGCATTTTCTCGAATTGTTTGACAAGGCAATTTGAAATAATTTTGACTCAAATACAAACAATCACAATTTGAACGCCTTCCACGAACGTAATATGCTGCATACTTGTTCTGCTTCTGAAGCAAGAGATCGTCAAATATCATGAGATTCTTTTGCTCTGGAGACAGTTCTTTCGGGTCAGGCACATCGTCAGCCGATTCATGCAAATTGCACTCAATAGGCTCTTTGGAATGGGAGCGTCGATCTTTTGCCAACTCTTCAATCAACACACTCGGTGAAATTTGTTCTTGTAATATTTCATTTTGATTTTCAAACAAATTCATAATAACCCTTTTCAGCAATTGTTCTTAGAAACCTTTTTTCAAAATTCTGTATTCTGGTTGAAACAAACTCTTCTCACAGTGATTGACGTGTTTTCAAAATATGGTTGGATGCTTCCGCTCAAAGACAAAACTGGAAAATCTGTTCGCAGAGGCGTTCTAGGAGATTTTCAAAAAATCAAAGCAAAAACCAGAAGAGCTTTGGACAGACGAAGGCTGAGAGTTTTACAACAAACATGTGAAGGAGTTGGGTGTTGAGCTTTACTCAACTGAAAATGAGGAGAAATCGTCGGTGGTCGAATGTTGGAACCGAACGATGAAAGAAAAAATGTTCAAGTATTTCACAGCAAACAATACCATCAAATATATTGATGTTCTTGGCGACTCTGTTGAGAGATACAACAACAACACGAGGCACTCTAGCATAAAAATGACTCCTGTTAAGGCAAGCAAGAAAGAAAATGAAGTGAGAGTTTACAGAAACCTCTATCCAGACTTAACAAGACAACCCATAAGAGCAAAATTCAAAATTGGAGATAAAGTCCGAATTCTCAAGAAGAAAGGACTCTTTGAGAAAGGGTTCACTCCAAACTGGACAGAAGAAGTGTTCACCATTTCAAAAATTCAAAGACCCAACCCAGCTACTTATAAAATAACTGACTACAACGGTGAAGAAATTCAAGGGACTTTCTATGAACAAGAGCTTCAGAAGACATCACAAGAAGTTTTCAGAATTGAGAAGATTGTGAAGGAAGGCAAAACAAAGTCGTTAGTTAAATGGAAGGGCTATCCAGAAAGTTTCAACTCTTGGGTTGACAACAAAGATCTTGTTAAACGTTAATATAAAATGCCAAATGATCTTGGAATAAAAAGCTCAACAGTCACTGCGTTTCTGAACGACAAGCTCACACCAGAGCAATGTAAAGAATTGCAAAAAATTATGAACCTTGATCCAAAGCTGTATAGAAAGTATTCATTTATCGAGGCTAGGTCCAAAACACGTCCACAAATTTCCAAAACATGTCCAAAAATTGAACATACAATAAACAAGCTTCTTAAAAATTAAAGATCTGTCAAAACGTGACAAACTTGTTGCTGAATATCTCAAAACCAAGAAAAAATTCAGGATGATTTTCGCTCAGAACGATTGGGTGAACAATCACTTTATGAAGATTTTGGAAAAATCTTCATGCCAATAACTGAACAACAGAAAAAGTCATCTGAAGAAATTGTTTAAAAGATTACCCCACTCCAAGAAGCGATTGAAAATATGCCTCAAGCATTGCCTTGAGGTCAAGTCGAAGGACAACCTAAAGCGTTACCAGAACCTGAACGTGACGCACCACAAATAGAACCCGACGAAACTTCATTAGCCGGGGAATATCTTGAAAAGTATTCACAAAGAAAGGAAGAAGTTGATCGTGGTTTTGGAAGAAGCAGAAATAAAGGAAAATATTTTATGGGCGGAAAAAGGGTTATAATCGATCGAGATAGTAATTTGTTTGTTGGTAGAAAAAGATACGAGGGAACCCGGGGTCTTTGGAAACTCATTGTTTTGAAAGAGCCAAAAATTGATGAAATTTTACAAGAAGATAAAGATAAATACTTGGATCTTCTTTACACAACAAATGCGAAGTTTAATCTTAATAAATATGGAAAAGAAAAGCTAGCAGCACCTAGAAGCAAAAAATATGAGATTATACAAAAACTAGAAAACGAAAAGAAAGGCAAAGGCATCATCTTGTCATCTGACCCAAACGCCTTGTGTGAACGGTTGGAATTGTTGATGGCTTCAAAACAAGCAGGAAACACTGGTCTTCGAAACGAAATCGTCAGAATTTGCGATGAACGTTTGGGGCAAAAAATTTGTCTCATGATGCTTACAAAAATTAATGCTTACATTAAATAAATGATAGTTATTAAACTTGGATATCAAAGAAAGTATCAAGTCGGCGGCTCTGGGATTTTTTCAAAGCTCAAAGACTTTTTGTCAGGATTCATCAGTAAAAAGCAAGTTGTCGACACCGCCTTGAACATTGCTCGAAGTGCTGGGCAAAAGGCTGGTCAAAAAGCTATTGATTTTGCGAGTTCAAAGTTGACTCCCAAATCGCAACAAATTTTATCTAAACTTGTGTCTTCAACAGCTCCGCTTACACCTCAAGCATCAACACCACAGAAGGCACAGCAGGTGACACCAGATTTGAACAACTTGATAGCTGGGTCGGGGCAGCGCGCGATCAAGATTCAAGACCTTGTCAGACTGTTAAATAAATAATACATATTATAAATGAACAAATCAAAGATGTTTTTGAAAAGCTTGAAGCCCTCAAAAACAATATTGATGAACTAAAAAGAGAAATTGAACAACTAAAATATTTCAACAGGGGCATACCTGATTTTTAAAGTGAAAACAAAAAAACGTCTATAATAAATGGACATTCTTAACATTACTGAAAAACCTGAAATTGATCAATCGATCGAGAAATATGAATATCACAGTTATGAGCCAATCGCTGGCACTGACCTTAACAGACCTGGGGAAATAAGGATAAATATTGAAACGCAAGACTTGTTCACACATCCGAGTAAAAGTTATCTGGTTTTCGACAGCAAGTTGGTGAAAAACGCTGACGATGTCGAATACGCCAATGCTGACGTCATCACGCTAACAAACAATGCCATGATGCATCTTTTCAACAACATAAAATACCAACTTTCAGGACAAGAGATTGAAAGTCTGTTTCACCCTGTGCAGGCGACAACGATGCTTGGGTTGTTGAAATTTCCAGATGATTTTCAAAAAAGCGCAGGCCTGAAATAATTGTGGTTTAAAGATTCAGGCGCAACAGCTCATCTTCAAAATAACGCAGGTTTTGGAGTTCGACAACAGTATATTCTTCAAACGCCTGACCCAAACGGAACATTTTCAATTAGAGTTCCGCTGAAACATATCTTTGGGTTCTGTGATGACTATGAGAAAGTCGTTTACGGTTTTAAACATCAACTCACTCTCGTAAGATAGGATGATAATGACGCGATTTTCAGAAACAGTGCGGCTGATGCCGGAAAGGTTGTTTCATTATAGCTTTCTTGATATATGCCTCATGTGCTTCCAAATGATCAAGAAAAACTTGCACTCTACAAAACAATTGAATCAAAATCAAGTCTCCCAGTCGGTTACCAAATGATTCAATGCGACTCGATCTCAGTCCAACAAACGAGAAATTTCACCTGGCAATTGTCGGTGAAATCAGCCCCAGAGAAACCTCGCTGGATAATCGTGGCGTTTCAGACAGACAAATCTGGAAACCAGGAACACAACCCGTCAATTTTTGACCACTGTAATCTCACCAACATGTTTGTGATGCTCAACTCTAGGAGATACCCTGAGATTGATTACGACGACAGGAACTTTACTCAGCAAAAATTTTCAAGGGTTTATGGAGATGCCGCGGCGTTCTGAACAAAGTTTTACAATGTTGAAGAGTTGATTTCTTCTCCAAATATAACCCCGGCAGATTAGAAGAAATTGTTCCCAATGTTTGCCTTTGACGTCTCAAAACAAAGCGAGAAACTGAAAAACTTAGTGACTGACATTCAGATAAAGGCTCAGTTTTCAGCAAACGTCGCCGCAAACACAGAAACTTTCGCTGTTGTGATATCAGGTAAATCATTGATTTTCCAGAGCGATGGACAGATGATGCGAGTAGAATATTAGGTTTAAAAATTTATCATAATATAAATGAAGATCTCGAAACCAACGATGATTTCAGTATTGAAAGAAAATATCAAAGGGCTCTCTCATATGAATCGGAAACAAATGTGGAAAATCATAGAAGAAAAAGGGCTGGTTGATCAAGCTTTTGAACTTGAAAAAGGTGTGAAACAAAAACCTGGTTCTGGAAGAATTGCTAGAAAATCCGTTGAGGTTGTTGACCTTGACACAAATGAAACAAAATGTTTCCCAAGTTTATCAGAAGCTTCCAAGTATTTTGGGAAAACTAAAATTTATTTCATATACAACAATGGAAGAGTTTGGGAGAATAAAAAAATTACAATAATTTGTCATTAATTTGTTATTTCCACAAGAATTCTCTCTCCCATGAATGGGAGAGAGAATTTTTTTGTTGATGTTGATAAAATTTTTAAGTTTAAAAAAATTTCACCCTATAATAAATGAAAGATATAATGTTGCAGAAGTTGATAAAACTTGTCGGCGAAGGATATTTAAGAGAATTTTTCGGGAAAGAGAAAACTCTCAAACAATTAAGAGCTGAGTCACGACTTCGGGGCTTCAATGACATTTCAAAACTCAAGAAAGCACAATTGAAAAATTTGCTTTCAAAACCACAAGACGTGGATTAATTGAGAAAACGAAATCTATTGGCGAAAGCAAAGAAACTTGAAATCAAAAATGCCACAAAGCTCAAAAAGACACAACTAATCAACGAAATTGATGATAAGGTGTTGAAATTGGTGGAGGAAAAACAGTCCTCCTTCAAGGGTTTCACAAATCAATTCACACTTGAACCAAGCGGCAATGTGACATTTGATCCAGAATCCTTTTTGACTGCTGTGAAACGAAAGGCACTCGCAAAAATTCAAACGCAAACCAAACTGAAAATCGGTTGCCTGTAAAAGGCGGAGCTCCATAAATAGCGGAGCTTGGTTGCGGAGGTTTGATGACGTAACCGGAGTGGAAAAAAGTTGCGTTGCAAAATCAAAAAAGGAAAAATAGTAAAGGAAAAAGTTGTATCATTGCAACTTAATATGCGTTCCCCCAAACACGGAATGCATGGAAGTTTGCGATGTATAAAAATTTCATACATTCACAATTGTTGAACCCTTTTTTTAACCCCGAACCGTTGTGAAACTCAGATAACCAAAAATTATCAAACTTCAAAATAGACCTTTTTACCGTGGCGTAAGATCACCTTTTGCAGTAAAATTATTTTTGCTGCCGTTTAGTTCCACTGCTCAACAAAAAATATCGTTTTTAACGACTCCGGCGACGTCATCAAACCTCCACAACCAAGCTCCGCTATTTACGGAGCTCCGCCTTTTGCAGGCAACCGTGAAAATCATCTAGAAAGCAAATATGGAAAAAACAGATCTCAAGACTGGTCAAAACCTCGTGGAAGAACATCAGTTTCGGTCAAAAAATGAAATTGTTCTTGAATCAACAAACAGGAATGAATTGTGGAGTCTCTTGGCAGAATAAGTCCTCGAGGAACTTGCAAAATTTCAGATGAATGGGAGTGGGTGGACATTTCACTGAATTGTGGCACTTGATATTCACACTATTGGATATGAGCCATTGAACGGAAGTTCTTGGGTTCCTCTTCCGAAATTTCTAGCGAGCAAGAAGGCGCTCATGAACATGAAGAACACTGATAACCAATGCTTCAAATGGTGTATTGCAAGAGCTTTGAATCCAGCAAAAAAAGGAAATTGAAAAAAAACCAGATCGGATCACAAAACACTTGAGAAACCAAGCAGAGTCTCTCAATTTCAAAGGAATTGAGTTTCCAATGAGTTTGCAAGCAATTGACAAGTTTGAGAAACTCAATCCAGAGATATCTGTGAATGTATTTGTATTTGATAACATCTCAAAAGTTTATCCTTTGAGAATATCAGAATTCAAAAGATAAAAAGAAATTGATTTGATGCTTCTTGAGAACAAGCATTATTGTCTTGTCAAAATTTTGTCGAGACTAATGTCAATGAAAACCTCGAAACATCATGGGGATTGTGATTTGTCGGAGATGTCTCAATCATTTTCCAAACGAGAAAGCTTTGGAAAACATGAAGAAAATTGCCAGAGTCATGATGCAATCAAGATTGTTCTTCCAGAAAAGGATTCAATCTTGGAGTTCAAAAACCACAAACATTCGATGAGAATGCCAATTGTGGTTTATGCTGACTTTGAGTCATTCACAAAACCGATTGACTCATGTCAACCGGATCCTGACAGAAGCTGCACGAAAGCTTACCAAAAGCATGAACCGTCTGGATTTTGCTTTCACGTTAAGTGTCTTAACAAATCTTCAGAATCAATTTTGTTTACAAAAACAAAAGAGGAAGAAAATGTTGCTGACATCTTCGTGAGCATGCTTGAGAAGGAACTTGACCGAGTTTGGTCGTCCGAAGTGAAAGAGATGATTTTTTTCGAAGATGACCGGGCAAAGTTTGAAAAAGCAAGAGAGTGCTGGATTTGCCAGAAACCATTTGAAGGAAGTGATGATAAAGTGAGAGATCATAGTCACTTTTCCGGACAATTCAGAGGAGCAGCTCATAGTAAATGTTACCTGCTTTTCAGAAAACCGAAACATGTGCCAGTGATATTTCATAACCTTTCAGGTTACGACTCACATCTCTTCATCAAGAATCTTGGGAAAACACAAGG
>Ga0210059_1007427_pt1 | contig 17410 bp, 8 predicted proteins | sample Ectturendosymbi2_FD_188042 | JGI IMG/M metagenome (GOLD analysis project Ga0210059, IMG submission 188042) | Ecteinascidia turbinata endosymbiont from Florida, USA - Sample 2 (SPAdes) (version 2) | ecosystem: Host-associated > Tunicates > Ascidians > Unclassified | place: Key West, Florida...
TGGGTGGTGGCAAACGGGATGACCGAAGTGTCTTTTCGCCGCCTCCCGGCCTTACTGTGTCTGTATTGTTAAGTGTACTTGCGTTGAGGTAAAAAAAATAAAATTGTTGTTGTTGTTGGGCAAAGTTAAAACATCTCGCTTGAAAAACTTTGCTCTGTTCTGACAGGTGAGGTGCCACTGTTGAAAAAAGGAAAGCAACATGTTGAAATTTTTGCTTTCATAAGTCTCAGTGAAACAACGCACACTGCATCATTTTTATTTTCTGACAACTGCTTCAGTGCGGCCCAAATAGCCCCAGTCTCACTCCTAGTTCTCACTGTTGCCTCACTCGACAACAACCTTGTTTTGCATGCGCGCTGCAACGACAGACCTTTTTTCTTTATTGTAGTCTGATGCATCGCCAGGCAAGCCGATCGCAATGATAAAACAGTAAAACACTTCTTCCATAATTGCATTAAATTGCTTTCGCAGTTTCGTACACCATACTGTACAAATCTGCGGCAGCATAGTAACAGGCCGAAGCGAGGCGGTGCGCATGACAATTCATAGATACCAAACTTACAACTTTCGCTTCCAACTTATGCGCCAGAAAATTGCTTCGGACTATAACACTGCAGCTGTCCATTGCAATAGCCACGTGCAGGAAAACATGCTTTCGTCAAATCGTTTTACTCTATACAAGGCAAGACCATATCTTGGCTTTCATAATTTAGGGTTTCATTTCAAAATTTTAGGGTGTCATTTTGACAGCCTAAAACGGCTTAAAAAACACTGGTGTTTCGATGTTTCGCACGCGACACAAACCCTAATTCAAAACTGCATGATTTTGTCTTTTGCACAGCTGCTGGCATGCTTGGCATCATAATTGTGAATATACTGTAGCTTTGGTTTTCTACACATAGGCTATGCAGTAACTTCACTGACGCTTTTTATTGATACCAAATATTCGGTGCTACCGCTGAGCATAATCCGTTCTTGTTACTTTCATATCTGCATCTGCGGGTAACCCGAAGAAAGAACCACTCTGGTGTTTGTCATGTGAATGCTGTATTGAGAGTAGGGGTGTACGAAACGGGAGCTTGGAAGGGAAGCAGCTTCTATCACTAAAAAATTATGAAATTCAATTTGATAATTTCCATGGCACAGAAAGATGTTTTTCAGGTGAAAGGACATGGAAAGTCGATTTGTAAAACTGAACAAATAAACGTGGAAATTTGAGACAAACTGGAGATTGTATAGCAAAAAATGTACGGGAACAACAGTCTTGAGCGATACTGAGGTTCAGAAAAAAAGAAAATCTTTTTGTTTCATTTTAGGTAGAAAGTAGTAACTTCAAGCAATTCTGATGTGACCTACGCCTTCTCTGCCCGAAAAATCTTGACCGCAGGTTTCAGAAACCGGAGCAGTTACAAAGTTTTCAGACACATTGGTTACCTTCCCCAACACATTGATTACTATCCCCAACACATTGGTTACCATCCCCAACACATTGGTTACCATCCCCAACACATTGATTACCATCCCCAACACATTGATTACCATCCCCAACACATTGATTACCATCCCCAACACATTGATTACCATCCCCAACACATTGATTACCATCCCCAACACATTGCTTACCATCCCTAACGCTTTTGCGCATGCCTGTATTCGGAAGTAAATACTATTGTGCAGTGCTGGATTAAGGAAGCGCGGAGCCTGTGGTGCGGGGCCCTCCTTAACTTAAAAATGGCCTACACTTGAACAAGTGAACAACAATTAAATCATAAATTCTGTGGGTTTCCATGTGATGTTCTGTGTAGGAGTCCTACCAAAATGTACATAAGTTAATTGTATTTTTCGAGTGAGGGGGGGGGTGTTACGGCCAAGATGGCAGTGGTGGCCTAAAGCGTGATAAAAAATCGGTGCCGTTGTATGACATCTGGCCTCCTATGTAATTTTAGCATAAACAAGTCTGGCATTTTGATCGACGAGCAAGCTGCGTAACTGCGTCTCATGAGGGAATTCGCTGATAAAACAAGTTCATTCGACGCGCGTTGCTCATATAGTTAACGTCGGTTGCACCTGCAAAAGGAATTTGACCATTTTGGCAGAAGTCACCTTGCGGGCTTCCCAAAGAAAACGTGTTTTTTTAAAATATATATATATCGAAATACAACAAGTTTGTTTTTTCATGTCAGATGTGCTAGAAAATAATTGCTGAGTTGTTCAAAAATCCTCCTGTACCCCTAAAACATTTATTTCAATTTTGGCATCCGACCCCCATTTTGTAAGGTCATAAGGGTTACCTGAGCAGGATTTAAAAAATGGTCATTATAACTTCTCACAGCCATTTTGTTCATGTCGAATTTGTGCGAATTTTGGTTTTCCAAACGTCTGATCGAATGATATTTGGTATAGATTGCGTTTTCCTGGAGCAAGGTTGTACGTGGTGCAGAGATGATCAGGGAGCCGGAGTTTGGATATCCGGCAGGAGCCGGAGTCAACATTCAGGTCTGTGCAAGAGTCAATCAAACATTTTAAGGGGCCTATTAAAATTTCTGCAATAATGGTACTGATGCTTATTGTTTTCAAACTGAATGAAATTAATTGAGACGCGTTTTCTGACCAGCGTCGTCATATATCACAAATGTGTGGTACTCGGTGGGAGTACCAAGCATTTCACCACCACTGATGGTTTCAGAAGTTAGTGCCTATGCGAAATACAGTGTGCAAGTAACAATGCACTTCGGGAATTCCGTGACGACTACAAGAAGGAAGTCGAGAATAAGACATTTCTGAAGCAGATGGTTCCTGGAGATAAATAGGAAAGTATATCATCTGACGTTAGTGGTGCAAACAGAAAAAATTGTTTTGTTTCTTAGGTAATAATTTCAAATTTTCCTCACCCGTCCTTATTTTTGGTTCTAGATCAATGGTAGCCCTGCCCATAGTAATAGGATTTGACATGTTTGAAGTAGCCTACTGTTCCGTAATGTACAGTATAGAAGTGCAGTAGAAGTAGAATATTTATTTGCATTGTGCAGAGTTCTGGTCTAGCCACCGCTAGCATAGGCCGATCTCTGCTCACGTTTTGGAGGCATTCTGAACAAAGTTGGATGTTTGCCCTGATAGTTGCAGCTTTAAGCTTTTAAAGATAACCTATATTATTTTGCAGCTCTATATTGCCAACGCCTACGTTAAATCTGAAAGGATTTGTAAGTTATGCGTAGTATTCTTCATGTTAATTTCTTTGTAGGATTGGCACGCACATTGAGGTTAACACTTTGGCACCCGGGTGCTTTTGAGGATTTTCGGAAAAAAACGCCTAAACGCACGTGGCTTTGCGCATGAATATCTCTGCTCCTGTACGGGTTACGGACCTGGTCGAAGCATCAAAAGACGCGGCAAGTCTTCTAGTCTGCACTCGAAAAAAAATTGTTTGCTTGAGGAATGCGGGTTTTTTGTCAGTGACGTCATAAGTGGAGGTCTTTTAGGCCGCCTTGGCCCACTCTGCGTGGTCCTGGGCGCCAACCATTAGATGGTAGTATTTTGCTGAAGTTTGTACTGGAAACTAGGCTACAATCCGAGTCTTTTGATACTTTGGATGACCTGCTGGGGTTTCAGATTCAAAAGTTATGATCTAACCTCGTAAAAATATTTGACTAATTAGCTAATTAGATAATTAATTAATTTGTTTATTTTAGTTCATAACTTTTGACCCAGAAACGCTAGAAAGTCGATCAAAGGCTCAAAAGATTCGGTCTCGAGCCTAGTTTCCAAAGAAAGCTTCAGCGAAACACTTTGGCCTAGCAGTTGGGCCCCAGGCCAGGTAACATGAGCCAAAATGACCCCAAAACTACTTCACGGTAAAACCTATTTGAGCGCCACCTCTATTTGAACGCCACCTCTAATAAAACGCCACTATAAAGGAAGGGTTGAAAAATAGAGCGCCACCCTCTAATTGAATGCCACTATGATGAATTCTTCTATTTTGGAAATAGTTGCGGATGAAATCTCCTTTCTACCGTGTTTCTCCAAAAATAAGACCTACCCTAAAAATAAGACCTAGCCTGAATTTCTTGATATTGATGTGGAAAGTATTGAAAATGACGAGGACGGCTTCAACAGCGACGTGTCACTTGATTTTCACCACCAGTGAATCTGTGATTACTTACCAGTAATCACCCTGTATTCGTGTCTTTTGCTAATTATGTAAATGTGTTAGATGCTTTTTCTTTTCATTGATAAATTTTATCTTAAAATTCTGACCAGCTAGTCGAAAAATAGAGCGCCACCCTCTAATTGAACGCCACCTCTAATAGAACGCCACTATAAAGGAAGGGTTTAAAAATAGAGCGCCATGGCGGTGAAATAGATGTTTTACGGTAGTTTAGCACAGTCATAGTTCAGAGTTTTGTCGTAACGCATGTTTAAAGTACGATTCAACATTTGTAAACAGATGATCAGCTCCTGACCTTGAAGATTCAAAATGAATCTATTGTGAAAATTGAAAGTTAACGCTCAAATCAAACAATTGTCAGATAACTGGCTAATTATTGAAGCTTGAACTACGTAACTAATTTTTCAATGGTTAACGCTTTACAATTTAAATTACAGTAGAACCTATAGTTTTAAAGATGCAAACTTGATAAGCATGTCTATTTTGTCTCATGAGGCAAAAACTGTTCTGAATTTATTTTGTCAGTAGCTGTACACAATTGTTTGAAGTGGTCACATGACAAGTTCAAAACACATTACAAGTTTGGAATGCATGACCTATAGCTGGTCGTAACGCCTAATTTAAGTGCAGGCAGTAAGCTTTTAGCGGCTTTTTGTCTGTGTTGCGTAAAGTATAGGCTAAGCCATAACTCTAAACCTCAACATGTTGTGTCTCTCTGTATTGTGCGTTTCACTTGAGCACTTCAACCATTTGTGTTGGATCAAAGGCAAAATAGACACTATCTTTTTGATATGAGTTACTTGGAAGTTTTCGGAGTGTAAACAAGAGTCGGAGTTGATGTCTGAAAATTTTTCGGAGTCGGAGCAGGAGCAGGAGTCTTAAAGCCAGAAGCAGGAGCGGAGTCGGAAGAATGTGACTCCGCTCATCTCTGACGTAGTGACAGTATGGGACTCACAACTGGTACGCGTTCAGAACAAGCTTGGGAAACACTGTTCTATACAGAATGAGAGGTGGTGTTAGACTGTGTATAGCCGCTTCACGGGTACTATTCACCATCGCGTTAACTTTTAACCAGATAAAGTTTTACCCGGAACAGCCACAGATCATCGTAAGAATATCTTGCACCTGCCTGTGTGCAATGCTCTTGCTTGATTAGAGTATCGGTGTAGTAAACACAACATGAATTTTATATGCAGACCATACATTACGGCTTCATCAGCAAATTCTCGCTTTTAATTAAAAAAAACAAAGCATTGTTGCTGCATGTTTAAATGCTTTTTTCCAGAAGTGTTTTGCTGATGCAGCAACGCTGCCTTGTCACGTGAAAAAATATCTACATATCAAGCACTTAAGTAAGTCCTGGAAAACTTGCGTTTTCAACACTTAAGATGGTTTTGTTTTCAACATGAAAAATATAAATAAAACAGCGTTTACGCAGTAACAAGCATGAACAAAATGCTTCTGTATTTTACAAAATGAAGACCTGCCGACATCGTCTTCAATATTTCCAAGCAAATTGTCTGTCATTAAGCGACGAAAACAGCTTTCGTTTCACAGTCTTACGTAAATTTCTATGAATTATGCAAAAGACTATGGCAACAAATGCACCTTGTAGTCCGTTAAGAGTAGAATGAACTGCAACGAAGTAACTGCTTGCTCCAGGAATGTTAACGAACAAACCAATGAGCCACGGTACACCCAAAAGTGGAAGTAGTATCAAAGTGGCCTTGCACGTGGTGATAAAATCTGAATGTCGTCCACTACCACCTTTAGCATCGATAGTTAGCGACAAACGTTCCCTTTTCTGGGCTTCCTTGCTCATTATTCGCGCTTTCCTCAAGACGCAAACCATGATGATTGCGTTTGTTGTGTATATGACAGTCAACGGGATGACTACTGTCAATATCATCAACGATTCAGTGCTCAGCCAACATCGATCGTAAGCAAACTGTCCCTTGCCCTCTGTCTCCACACCGGAAGAATCGACTAAAGTATCAGCTTTGTCCATGTACCTGTTGGTGAGAAAACCGACGGTGCCACACAGAGACACGTAAATTACTGGAATTACCCACCCAGCAAAGAGAATCTTTTTCAGGTGGAGAAACGGGTTGAAACTCAGAGATGTGTTTCTAGTTTTCCGATAGAGCAAGATGCTTTCAATTAACGTCCACGCTGCCGAAGTTATCAGCCACAAATGAGAGAACACTGCAGCAAATTTGCACGCACTGGCGTTCTGAGCAGTCACCGCTAAAGAGCCCAACATGAAGGAAAAGTGCAGCAACAAAAGTGAAAGGGTTATGCTGAAATGAGTGAGGAAAAGTTCGTTCGAGATGTAGCTCTTCAGCGTGATGAAAGCCAGCAGTGTCACTAGCAAAGCCAGGACTGAAATCCCTTCCAACGCGTTTGTAAAAATGATCAAGGCAGGCGACAAGTCTACTTTGTACAATGACAGCATCACAGCAAACGCTGAGGTGTGGTTGCATGTACACGACTGTTGAGTGAACCCTTTCGCGATTATCCTGCAACCATGCGTTGACCAATCCATGAGATTGGTGTCAAAGAAAACACATTCAACTTTGTCCTTCCACCTTTCAAGGTGGAAGACCCTTCCTCCTTTTCTGAAACTGTGTTGTGCCGAAGACTTATTGATGCTGACTTTGTACCCAACAGGAACAGACATTTTTTCCACACCAAGCGCAAAGGAGGGGTTTTGCACAAACAACGACGCGGTAAGAACATTGCTGGCAATCGCTTTCACTTTCTCGAAGTTTTCTCGAAGTTTCTCTGAACTGTCAGCGAATGACCACTTGGCCTGGGCCACAATAGCAACGACCTTTCTGCCGCGGGCAGCAACGCTAACCTTTTCTCCGTCAATTTCGACAGATTCGTTTGAAGTTCCGTCACCCTGGAAAATAACAGTCGTGTTCTTACGAAGATCTGTTGCCGGAAGCAGAACAAACTTCAACGTCACATCCGCCGTTTCAACAAAGCTGCTGACGCCTTCGGATAAAAACTTTGCAGCCAACGAGGGTGCTTGCAGTTCGAGCCTTAGCAACTTATCAATCCCATTGCTTTCGTTCGAATTGGGCAACGTCACTGAGATACTTCTGCTGGTGTAAGAGTTTGCCATGTCCGGCGGTGTCGGCTCCGTCATATGACAATCTGTTAAATACAGCAACCATTACGATTTACTACTGGTTAAAGAGTTGTGAAAAAAAGTACCGTGGGCGTCGGAAGCTGGGGGCAAGGGGGGGCTTGGCCCCATGGATTTTGAAAATTTCAGCAAAAAAGGTTGTTTTCTTAGTTTCGAGTAGGAAAAAACAAATTCATCACTTTTGGTCCCCTCTAGAAAACTTTTGGAAAAATCCCCTCGTGGCACCTCCCTGGAGAAAATCCTTCCGACGCCCATGATCGGTACATAGATTTCTAACGCTGAATATAGTGTAAATGATTTGGAACCCGCTGTGATAAAAACTGGGTTAAAACGCTTTTATCAAGTTAATGAAGTAAGAAAAACGAACTTTTGCTCTTCTTTCAATCGTACCATTCGGTTTGTCATTTCTTAATCTTACGTCGATAAAGCTTCTTCAAAACACAAAGCTTTGGTTTGTCCACAGTTGTTGTATAAGCATGTATTTTGTTTCACATGTAACTTTAAAATCTTTTTTGGGGTACCTAGCCTAAATAACTCTTCAGAGAAGCAACAAACAAAACGTTCATGCCATAAAGTTGTTGTTTAACACGCTGGTAGTCCTTGTTTTTATAATGTTTGGATAGACGTCAGAGGTATCCAACACTTGGGTGATTTTTTTCCGACAATGAAATTTTCATCAAAAACTCTCTAAGCGGTTTACAGGCAACGATTAATTTTAAACAACATTTGCCACTTTTAAAAATTTCGATGAGATTTCAATCACTTAATGTTTTTCAGTAATTATAAACAACAAAAACCTGAGGTGCATTAAAGTTTGAACACCCCCAAAAATTGTCCACATCTAAAAATTGCAGTAATTTGCTACTTCGAATTTCGCCGAAATCTGTTAAACTGCTTACAGTTAAAATCTAAAACAAAAAATGAATTTCATATTTTCTGCAGTGCCTTCGTTTCTATTTTCTTAATTTTGTAAATAAAAATCATCTTTTCGTTGAAGAAATTTCAGCCTGTTTGAGAAATAGTTAAATTAACAATTTTAGTTAAACGTGTCTTCATCATTAATTCGCTTCTAGCAACCTTGCAAAAAACGGACATGTCGATTGAAATTTTGCATCGCTTAAAGAAGTACACAACGTAGTTATTACATACCCACGGGAGAGTTTTTCCAGAGGATGACGCCGCCGTTCAAAGTGCAGAAGTGGATCTCTATTGTCTCAAATTTAACGTATTTTCCGTAATATTACTAATAATGTCAGTATATCAACGTTTATCTAGTAAGCGTTGTTTTGTTTTTTTGTCCTGATAATCTGCCCTGAAAGACATATTTTTATGCCCTGAAAATTCAGAAACACCACTTCTATATGTTGATTTTTGCAAATAAAGCGAACCTTGGAGGTTGTCCCCCTCTCAGACGTCCTGACTCGTACTCTTATGGTGGCGTTTAAAACTCAGGGCTCATGATTAAAGAAAAAATACCTTAGTTACGTGTAATTAAACCTTTTGTCTACTCTAGACATTTTACATATTACTTTTAATGGTGAAGAGAGTTCTGTTTTGTTATTATAGCACGTAAATAAGTCGGAATAATGTATCATATGAAATGGTTTAAAATTCCCTTATACAAGATGGATGCTTCGCTAAAAGTTTAACTGGTTGTTTTAGTGGGTCCAGCTGGAAAAAGTAATCTTTGAAATGGTGTACGGCCATCTTTTTACACTAGGTTTACCAACATTTTTCTACTCCGCTGTTTACCCAGGTGTCGAAAGCGACACCAAAGCCTTTACAGCCACGTAAAAGGCAAACAATGCCAAATTTACTAAATGTTACAAATGTCTATTCACACCAACTATGTTTTTATGGTATTGTAGTTGACACAAAATGCATCGCAACATTTCAAATGATCGAACATATATGACTATCTCTGACAGCTGATCAACTAGTTGAATATCGGCAGCGAGGTGCTGTGAGACAGAAGCAGCTATTTGCATAATTGTAATGTAAATGGCTGCTAACAGTGGAAAAAGTCTTGGCACAGTAATGTAAATCACAGAGATACCATCAACATGAACCACATTTACGGAAGTTTGGAGACAAAACTGCAAACCTAATTTCCTGTTTTTCAAAACTAAGTGCTTCAAGCATTGGGATTGAGCACCCTTTGCATTTTACGTAAGTTATTTTTGAAATGCCAGCAGAAGATGTGCCACAAGTTGATTTCTTGCAAATGATTCACATACACCTTGTTGCATGTTGCTCCATGACATTTTCCATGTTATCGAGGTAGATCTCAGCTGACGGATGAGGGTTTGGCCTCAACATTCTCCAGTTAATTTTTTTCATGCGCACGTCGTTTATTAGTTGAAGAATGAATTTCCGTCTACTCAATATTTTGCCAGTCGAATTTTGAAACAACTCTTTTACTTGATGGATTTCTTTGGCATAAATGCAGTGAAACGACAACGTGACTTTAGAAGCATCAGCTGCTTGTCGGCTGTCAACGAAAAATTTCACCTATATTTTCTCTCATACGCGGATGCTAATGTCTGGAAAATATGAGAATTGCTGTGAATCGGTCTGCTCCTGGCCCAGAAAACTCAAATATTTCAGGATAGCAGTAATCTTAACATGTGACATGTTTTCTGAAAATATTAGAATACCGTAAGCTTTATGGTAAAGAAAATGAGGTAGGTGAGTCCTCTGACATATTGGAGAGCAATAAACGCCTCTAGTTCACACATGCTCAAATCAAAGTCATTCTCTCCCCTGCAAGCTGCTTCGTTGGTGTATTTGACAACTGAATGAAGAATTACTGAAGTGCTTTCAGGCATTGTAAGTATACTGTAGTCGGTTACCTACATATTTAGAGATCCGTGTAGGTACAGCGGTGGCAGCAGTAAAACCGTTATGTCCCGAGGTTCTTCCTACCAGTGATGATCTGTCATAAACAATAGATCTTGCAGCCAAGACACCCTGAGATATTCTTGTACATGTATCAATTTCTTCATTTGTTATGTCCTTCCCGTCTGAAGTGCTGCTAAGCTGGTGTGGACTGACCAATAGCAGATACGACTGCATCTTCACCTGATTCGTGTTTCTGTTCCTCTTCATATGATATATCATCATCCGTACACCAGTCAAGGGCCACATCAGCAATATCCTTCGCTGTCATTTGAATGTACGACATGACAGAAAAAAGAACCAAACAAGTTCACCAGTAAGAAATAACTTTACTAAATGCACTGTGCAAACGGCCAGAACCTGCATCACTATTCAACGGTATCTCCAAAATGTGCAGTAAAACCTGACAAACAACATTGAAGTCCAAATAAAACAGCGTGTTTGTCACCAGATTGTAAACATCTTAGTCAGCACATGAAATAATCGACTTATTTAGGTGTGAAAAAAAGAAAACAAGTATCACAAGAAACAAGTATCTCCAAGCATTGGGTGTCGAAAACGACACCTTGGTAAACGGCGAGGTGAAAAAACTAAAGTGATCAAACAACTGTTACAAAAATGAAACAGAATCGCATCAACCATCTTTTTGAAAAGTAGTAGGTTTTGTAGGAAAAGTCAATAAATCTCAAACTCACAGGATGCGCAGACCTTTGCAAAAATTGAATTAAAAATCGTGGTATCGAAAACGACACCTTGGTAAATCTAGTGTTAACTTCAGCTTTATATCCTCTGATTATTTTTCTGGACTTGCAAGAAAGCTGGGAATCCCATTTTCGATAAATAAAAAAATAAAACTGACTTACTTGCAATACATCTTTGCGACGACGAAATCAACCAGACGATTATCATTTTCAGAAACATAGTTTTGTACAGAACTACCGCTAGCATTCTTTGAAAAAGATGTATCTTATCTGTAAACACAATAGAATCATGTTTTTTCCAAGTGCTTCCAAGTATCTGGTCAGTTTTCATGTTTTCTGATGATGAATTTCCTTTTCGGTTATTAGAGTTATTTATCGAATTGTTTTTGCATTTGAAAGATTTAAAGAAAACGTTTAAGATAAATAAATTTTTTCATGAAACTACTTTTGTTATAAATATTTTGACAATGTAACTTTCCAAAAGTTTCATGTTTGAAACAATATGCTGTATTAGACAGATGCATGAAATAAAATTACAATTATCATCTACTGTACTTATTTCGGTTGAGTGATGTTTTTTATGCTTTCAGACGGTATATCACTGTTAGCAGGGCCGGTTTTAAACCTATTTGGCCGATTTCTTTAAATTGGGCCCCGCGCCTCAAGGGGCCCCGCGCCAGCAGTGACAAAGTTACATTTTTTTGTGTTCTAAGGGAAGCATATTAGGCCAGTGGTTCCCAAAGTATGGGTCGTGACCCAAACATGGGTCTCAAAGGTCAAAAAATGGGTCGCACCGAGGCGATCTAAAACTGTGTTGTATATTTTCACCGTTACCACTGCTTGTCTTTGTCTGTCTGTAGCGGAGGTACTTGAGAAAAGAGTGGATTGCTGACAGTGAAAAAGAACTTAGCAACTTATGTAGATACTTGAGAAAAGAGTGGATTGCTGACAGTGAAAAAGAACTTGCAATTTACTGCTAAAAATCATCCATATCATCCATACAATGATCATTTGATCATATGTTGTTTAAGGCATGTGTCGCGAGGCGTTTAGCAAATTCAGATTTGGGTCGCACTCAATAAAGTTTGGGAAACGCTGTACTAGGCCACAACTTAAATTGTGCCTAGTTTTGTTTCTATCCCGGTGAATACTAGCACGGATGAACGGATTTAAGTTTTTCAAATCCAAATTCGATCCAACAATTTTACTTCAAAATCCAATCCAAATTGAAGATGATCTCAATGCGTCAAAAGACATTGCCAAAAGAGAAAGCTTACTTATGACCAAAAAAAAAACAATCCTAAACATTACGCAGTGATAGATCATCCGTATGTATAGTTGTAATTAACATGTATGATGACCCAATTAGTTGACCAACATATATAAATAAAAATGTAAGAGATTTATTAACGTTCCTCTAAATATTCCAGTGAACAGCTTTCCACGAATTGAAAAAAGATTGTGTTTTTCAAAGTTGCAATGTTAGAGGAAACGTCCAAATGGGGGGAGTGTTGAAAGACCTTACTTAGATTATGTAGGCTACTCTCAGTCTGCAGACTAAATTTATAGCTTTACTGCAAACGTTTTAGCAAAACAAAACCAGTGATGGGATTTGACCGATTTGCAAGAATATGTTCTTGTCTTTGAATTTATTTAATGCCTTGAACCGGTGTTAGCTTAAGTCAGGGGCATGAGCATGAAAATTTGGAAGCCTCATGGAGTTTCTAGGAGTTACACCAAAAAAGAATCATTTGGAAGGCTCACGGAGTTTCTAGGAGTTACACCAAAAAAGAATCATTTGGAAGGCTCATGGAGTTTCTAGGAGTTACACCAAAGACTTTGTAATAGAAAGACAATTGACATAAAGCATAAAAAATGTTCAAGGTTTTAAATGATGTTGCAGCAGATGCTGGTGAGTTGGCTGAAGATGTTACATTACCCTTATAGTTTAGTTAGACATTTTCTAGAAAAAAACTACTAGGAACAGCCACCTGCAGTAAAAGAGAACGTTTTCATATGTGACAGAAGATAATCCTTTGGATGATCGAAAAAAACGGACAGAGATCAGTGCTTCAACTTTGTTCTAGGCCAAGCAATTCAGTCCATATAATAGAGTGTAACCTTGCAACTTGGACGCCATGTAAGATTATTTGGATTTCTAAATAACTTTTAAATATATATAAGGCATAAATAAGGAAACATGCAGCAGAACTTGAAGAAGTTTTAACAGTTATCACAGTCAAACAGAGTACCGATGGAGACGTAGTTACTAAAAAATAAATGACGTTGACAGCTAACTGATGATGGCTGAAGAACTTGAAGCTCAGAAAACATTCTTCCCACCAGTACCTTTACGCCTCATACTCTGTTTTAATCCCTGCTAGTAGACAATCAATTTACAGCATTTCCTAATTTTTATTGCTTTGAGGATTTGCATGACAATGCCTGTAACCAGGGGTGTAGTGAGGCGGGAACGTGTGGGAATGGAGTGTTTTGCTTTAAAATGAGTTTGAGGCTGTTTTAAAAAGGCCCGTTTTTCAGGTGCGTTCCCACACCTTTTTTCAGCACTACATCCCTGCCTGTAACAGTTTCATCAGGTGAAAGAAGCTTTTCAATCTAAATAAAAGACACTTGCAATCAACAATTTCACAGGAGAGACTAAACAATTTGGCAATGGTATCTATCGGATATGGCATTGTCAAAGTCATTCACCTTGAAACTATATTCAGAGACTTTGCAAAAAAACCTAAAAAGTTTTTTTCTAATAGACTTGTGTATAAGCATCATGTCTTTAATTGTTATACGCAGCATTTAATAATTAAATTTTTCCCAGTCTTTCAAAAATTTTAGTATGTCATGCATGGATTCTTTTGGTTATAGAAGAGCATACTACGCAAAATAAAAACATTTGTGGAATTTTGCTTATGTGTAGATTGTGGGCCCTGCCCTCGGTTTTCTAATTGGGCTCCGCAATTCCTAGCACTGGCCCTGACTGTTAGCGCGCAGCAATGTGTTCACAGCAATGATTTTCAGTCATTTAACTATATGCCCTTACGACAGACGAAAGCAGTCCTGGATAATTTAACTTTTGAGATAGCTTGGCTTTGGTCAACGGTAAAGTTAAAAAGATAACTGATGCTACAAAGCAGCTATGTCCAATTCAAATGGCTTACTTAGCCAAAAATTATGTCACTGTTATGACCAGGTCCGTACTTTGAATGACATTGATTATTAAGGGCCGCCCGTTGAATGGCTTACTTTGATCTTCGCAAACTAAATTTAGCTTTATGCTAATATATTGAAAGCATACGAATCCTAGTTGCAATGGTAACAGACGTGATCAACTGGCACTGAGGCCCACCTGTATCAAAAATGTCAAATTCAAGATGATTATCAAAATAAGGACAGGTTGTCAGTATGCAGGTACTTTTGCTTACTACAGCGAAAACCTAAACTGGGCCGCACAAAACCTTCGACTGGGCCGCATGCGGGTCGCGGTTTGGACGTAGCTGCTTCAATGCAAAGCAGACTTTTAGATCATTTGCTGTATTATTCGCAACCAGTGCTTTACATTACTGCACAGCAATATTCTGAAGCTTTGAAATATATTTGAAGTTTTTTTTACCAGAAGCTCTGCAACAATATTTGCCCGTATGAGAGTGTGACACCGGGCCTCAGCAAGTGCGCAGCTTAAGCATCATAAGTCGCAATTGCTTATAGAAAATGATGAGGTGAAATGTGATTTCATTTTTCTTCCGTCGAAAAGACTCAACTCTGCTTTTCGGTGCTTTGTTTCTTCATGCGTTTGGTAAAATGCAAAAAGGCGAAATTTACGACTATTTCATTACTGTGATTTGTTGTTGTACTGATATTTTTTATTTTTCTTGATAGAGTAATTGGCGTAATTTGTAGCTGTCATCAGGGGTTTTCAGTTGATCTCAGTCCGGGAACCACATTTTCCTATGGTCATTAAGTCGCAACCCATATTTATAGAGAATACGTAAAAAATAAATTTATTTCTTAAGACAGCCTTCGAAAACACATTTAAACATCCATATGCATGCAAAGTGAAATGAAAGGTAATTTTTTTAAATGAAGAGGAAAATAACAACTACATGTATAAATTACTGCAATAAAATTAAATATCATAACTGCACAAAATTAGATATTTTACTTATCTTTCACCTAATCTGTCGTTGGTGGAAGCCAGTGAGACAACTGGGCATATACTTTACTTTTGTTTAGAGTTTCAAAATCTGGGGTGACAGTAAAGTCTTTGTGAAAATTTTTGCTTGTTAAAATTAAACTTTGGGCGTTATATGCATCATACACACTGTTTTGATTTTTCGACACTCACAAATTATGAAACATTTGAAGAAACAGCGATAATATTCGAAAACCAGCTACTTGCTGAGTATCATATTGCTAAAGAAAGCTGGCTAGACTGGCCAAATAGGATGATGCAATCATGAACAAACTGATCACAGGACTGGACTAAAAAACATTTTCGTTAGTTGGTCTCAAATTTTGCATATAACTGTAACGAGAATGGCTAACGAATAGTGCTTTCCGTAACGAAGGGTATGCTGCGCGCATCTGGCGCGTGCGTTTCTCAGTCTCTATTTTTTGAGAGGAATAACGGATACAAAATCAGATGAGCATTAAGTATTAATTATATTTTTTAATTTGTTTTTCACAAGCGACCAACCCAGAACGTATCCGGCATCTAGCAGTTGACAATCCCTGTCTTAAGTGTTTCTTTGTTTCACATTCGCGCTTAATAAGACATTTCCTTATTTGCTAATCAGCTTATCGTAGGAAACTGGAAGTTTGTTTTCTTTAAAACACTTCTAATTGTGTAAAGTAACGAAGATTTACAGCACTCGCATTGAACTGCGGTCAGGTGTCTTTATTGGTCTGGTTGTCTTAGTTTGCAAAATCTCTGCAAGTTGTCTTTTTAAATGGCTCTACAAAGTCAGTTCTCGAGTCCAATTAAGACTGCCTTTTTCTCCCTTAATATTGCGATTTTTCAGATTTTGTATTTCCTGAATTGCTTGACAGCGTTAGACGTTAATGCTCTTCTTATTAGTGACGACAAATAATCGACATGGTTTCTTTCGTGACAACTCTTCAAACGCTTTGGACTCACAACCGACTCCACTTTTAACGAAAGTATAAGGGTTCACTGCTTAGGCTTGAAAAATCTCACTTAGGTTGCATGAGCCGTTTTTTGTAATGTGTCACAAAAAGCAAAAAATTTCTTTGACTGCTGCATTGCTTTGATCTTAAAAAATATTTTTTGAAGCTCGAGGAAGCTTGCACTGACATTTTACAATAAAACTCAATTCGAAGCTCCACGGAACTGTCCTTGCTTCAGGCTGTCTGTATTTCCCAACTGAGTTTCAGCAGAAATCAACAATTAAGCGTCCATCCTTTCTGGCAACTGTTTACTTTATGTTAAGCCCAACCGTTTTGCATACACTTTTCCGATGTGTGCTGTGAGATTCACGATAGCGTATACCTCATCGAGCATCATTCAAAGTTTCAACAAACGTCACTTCCGATCAACGAAGAGCGTGCCGTAAATAAAAGCACTCACGCTCTTTCTTCTACCTTCCACCTTTTGCTGCGGTTTCATCGCGCACCAAATCGCGTAAGAATATTTGGATGTTTTGCAAGGCCGCAGATGTGGTATTCAATTGATTTTCGGGATGTAGGAATACCCGCGCAGCACAATAAGATGGGGCATGTTGGACACTACGTTCAAAAATGGTTATGAATATATGCTACCAGAAGCGAACGCCTCTACCTGCGCAGCATTTCAGAATAGTCTACTAAACCACGAGCCAAACATACGTTTCATAACCAATGTTTAGAGTTTTATGCGGGTTCTGTTTAGCATAATTAATTATTAATTCTGCTTAAAAAGCGGTAATTCAGCTGGATCTTTTTTGTATCATGCTTGTTCTAATACATAAAACACTGCAGATTTGTGAAAACGTTTGGCTTCGTAACAAACTTATGGCAGCCCTTCAGATTTGTTTCCTAGGATCATTGGTAGCCAAAAATATATAAAAGCGGATTCGTTCTTATCGAAACTTCCTTCACAACCTTGCGACACCAACAGATCCTATGTTGCAGATATCTCCTACCTAGATGGCCTACAGGGTTTCTGTTGCAAGTTTTACACGGCTATAGCATGGGTTCCAGCACTCACACACGACCTTTCCGTGATACCTACGGGGTTTCAGCCATAGGCCACATTCCGATCGCATTATAGGTTTTCAGCTCATGTTCCACTCATAGGTAATGTGGGGTGAGAATATATTGCCCATGAAGTAACATGACACTTATAAAAGTCAAGTTTGTACTTTCCACGATGGGTGTAAGCAAGGAATCGATCAGCAAATTTTTAATAGGAAATCGATTTCACGTAAAATTACGCATCCTCAGTCCTGAAAATTGCAAGCAAAGCTTACGGGTGAAAAGTTG
>Ga0210059_1007428_pt1 | contig 17410 bp, 3 predicted proteins | sample Ectturendosymbi2_FD_188042 | JGI IMG/M metagenome (GOLD analysis project Ga0210059, IMG submission 188042) | Ecteinascidia turbinata endosymbiont from Florida, USA - Sample 2 (SPAdes) (version 2) | ecosystem: Host-associated > Tunicates > Ascidians > Unclassified | place: Key West, Florida...
AGCTATTGTGCCATTGTATTCTCATTTGCTCTAATGTTCGCTAATGGTTGGTTTACTGCATGCGATGGCTTTTATGGTGCTTCTGCTTATTGGCTGAGTCATATGAAACAATAAACCATTACCATTCCCCAAAAAGTAACAAGCACAGGCGCATATGGTTTGTGAGGAAATGGAAGCATTTGAACCAATGCTGCCAACCGAGATTCGAAAACCCGTGAAATTGTTATGAATTTCTCGCACACAATAATAGATACGCCTCTTTCCCTAATTTGTTTATTGCCCTCAGGGTTTAATGACCATCCCAGTGATCGTGGCATCCAGAAAAATGAGTGCTTTTAAGCTCAAACTAAATTCAGATCATCAATCCAACAGGAACGCCTAAACAGTTTGGCGTTTTTGTCCATTGACTCCAAAATTAGCAGAGGCTTAAACATGGACAGAATGCTGGAAGACTTTACTGGTGGTAAAGCACAAAAAGTAAGTTTTACTTAGCAAAGGCAACGTTTGTAACGCAGGCTACACTAGCCTGAAGTGGTTTGTTTTCCCGTTATTGTTTTGCTTGGAGCTGTCTTACCTGTTTCATTCGGTTTCATTCGATGTTGTCATTGTTGTGCAGCATGATAACACAAGGTTGCACTGTGTAGTTTTATATGAAGTGCTGTTGTCACGCTTTTTCTTTTGCAGATGTTTTGTAGCTAAGCTGTTATATCTTTACTGGCTGGTCATATCAAGCAGTGTTGTTGATTCTTTTTAACACATGACCAATTCGCTGCCGAACCCCGCAGAACAGGGGTGGCGGACCTGCGGCCCGCGTGAATTTTTAATATGGTCCGCATCAGAATTGTGGTTACCCAAGTTAGAACACAACAATGCATCCAAATGAAACTCCACGGCAAGAAGACAACGTAATCAGTACGTCAAGAGGAGTTTCTCTCGGTCCTTGACATAGTTTTCTTCCTTTTGAAGATTATAGTACAAAATTTTAAAGATAAATTTTATTAACTTTTGCGGCCCGCCAGCGATATTTCACAATTCATGCGGCCCGTGATAGTAACTAAGTTCCCCATCCTTGCCGTAGAAGGCATCTGGCCAGAGATTAAGTATTGAATTTGAATGTATTGACTCTTGGATTTATGGAGTGTTACGGAGATGTCCGTTAAAGTTTCTGCTGGAGAGGTGAAACTGGAGGGGCATACCTCCAGACAATCCTGGCTTGGTACGGTCCTTTCAGGCCCGGCTCTTTAACATCACCAATTTCTATCATTATGACTAGGGCAAGTTTTTGCAACTTTTTTTTACAGCTTCCTAAATACTCAAAATATATGTAGTTCAATGTTTTGAGCTGTTTTCTGGAATTTTACATTGCAACTTTTTCGATTTTTACGTGCAACTTTTTATTGCAATTTTTATCAAGTATTGCACAAAATGTAAAAGTGTAGTTCAAAAAACACTATAAAACTATTTCAGTTTGGTTCTGTTCTCTTTGATTGCACGAAAACAGAGTTATATGACGGATTAGCTGCGTCTCAATGTTATCTATGACGAAACACTTAGTTCGCAAGCTAGAAGTTTTACAACCCCAGCCAAGTACGACACTTGCCGAACTCAATTAGAGGTGGAAGAGGGGAAAATCTTGGCTTTTGGCGAAGTCCGCGCAAACAAAAATAGGTTTGCCAAGCCTCTCGCAGTCAAATGTGCGCATAAATGCAACTTTCTCACTTTTTTACTGCAGCAAAAACTTGCCCTAATTATGACTTGATGCCCCCCTCAAAAATTTTTGCACACTCCACAGAGTGGGGCTCCGCAAAATGGTTTCCAATCGGGCCCCGCACTTGCAAAGCCGGCCCTGGTTGGACGAAAGGAACGCGAATACATTCATGGCTTCACAAATTCTCCGGGAAGTGCGGAGTATATTTCGACTCGAACTTAAATAGACGTTGCAAAAATATGCTTCGCAAATTTGAAGGCAACATCATACGTTTATTTTCAAACAAATTGTGAGATAGCTGTACCGACTCTAACTGCTGGGCAGCTCCCACATCATCGTACTTACAAGATCGATTGCAGCAGGCAGTTGTAGTTGCTCAGAAATGGTGTGAGGCTTTTTAGACTAAGTGGTGATTCGCTACATATAACGTTGAATTCGTAGCAGCAATAGCAAAGTCTGCCTGGTCGAGTGGGGAAAGCGTTTTTTTTCCTACCATTCTTCAAGGTAAATGCGAACCCAACATCTAAATGACTGTTGTTATACTTGTGAGGTGTATTTTTAGGTCTGTCATTTCCAAACGCGGAATTACGCTTATGTGGCAACATTAGTTTCCTGTTTGCATCAACTTTGTAACTGACTACTGTAACCTTCATTTGTCTGATGCAAAGTAAATTAAAATTTGTGCAATAGGTTTAGTAAAAAGTAACGACAATTACGCAATCATGAGATGGTAAATGGGCTATCTACTGTCAGCATGATTGCACTCAAAATTTGTTTTTTTTTTGGTAAAGTTATATAACTGCACTGAATTTTGCTTTTTAAAGCTCACTGAATAAAACTGCACTGAGTTTACTTTTGTGCGACACCCTTGGAAAATGAAAACGCACAGTTTGAGAACCATGGATCTAACACATGCAGCTTTTCATAAATTATCAGTACGTGTAAGCAAAGCCATCATTAGTTTAGAAAACTTCTGCAACAAATTGGGAGGATGTATATCCTACCTTCTGTGTGTTGAATGCATTGCTGTTTTCCTGGTATTGACAAAGTAAACGCGTTTTTTTGCAGTGGTTTTCATTCAGTGCAAAAAATACCGACACTTGTCTTCACAATAGGCCCTACTAAAATGTGGACAAACCATAATTTTCTATTTAAATTCCACCGGCGATCTTCGCGATTTTAGATGTGGCAAGTGATTGTACCGTAAAATCTACGTTATCCCACTGTTTCTTGAAGAACTAAACGCAAGTAGAATTCGGTTGTTCAGACGCATACCATCAATACGCCATCCCGTTACGGGGGTTGCTTTATAGACTACAAAACTCCTGCGACGACGAAGAAATTCAATGCGTTTCTGTACAAAAAGATGTTCCATAGTTCTGGGTGGTAAGCACAATATAAACCAAAAGTGACAAGCTCGAAATTGTTAGTAATAATCTCACGTACAACCAAAAAGTTTTGCGTTTACCTCGTATCAGAGCCGGAAATTTCCCACATTACAGAAGTACTATTCATGCAAATCCTGAATTACTTGACGAGAGCGCCTACTTTGGAAATAATTTTCATCAGTTGGCTGCAGCTGCGGTTCGCATGAATTGAAGATTTTTTCAGCTTCGGCAATCGTTTTTGCCTTTAGTGCACCACTACCGGATTGCAAATATTGAAGGAACACTGCAAACATATCATCTGGTATTCCGTTTTTCTCATACATGTGTTGCAAAAGCCACACCTGGCGTACCTTTTTGAAACGCCACGACGTACGATTTCTTTGCCATGTAGTCAAGTATTCAAGAGCGTGTTCCTTGCTCGATAGAGTACCACTGTTTTCGGGTGCCATATGTTCGTTCTTTACAATTTTTTCTTCACTGCACTGTTTTTTCTTCCGCTTCGGCTTTGGTTTAGTCAGCTGATCCTGTACGTCTTGATCTACGGGTTGTGACAAGGAAGGTGAATTTAAAGGTTGTGACAATGGAGTTAAAATTTTCTTTTGGGAAGTACTGATTTTTTTGGTACCCATTTCCACAAGCATGGACTTGAAGGCTTCGGGCTTAGGGCACGGGAGGGTAAGATTTTTCTTCTTTTTCCTTTTTTTCTTAGCTTTATTACTTGCAATAGGAATGTTGTTTTCCATGACTTGCTTGTTAACAGTTCCGGGCCGTTGTCCAGACGAAGGTGTACCAGATTGTGTTTCGTTAGGAGCTGGGGAAACAGTACGTGATGCAAGTTTGACTGATTTCGTCATCGTTTCGCATTGAGCTTTACCAGCGTCTTTCTTGGCTGAGGCAATCTTAGTTGTGTTCAAGTCAAGTTCATCGCTAAACAATTTTACTATAGCTTGCTTTTTCCTGCGATGATTGGAAGTATTTCCCGGCCTTACTTTTTCCTGAGACGCATTTTTGTTTTTCACTTTTCCACTCCTTTCTTCAGCAGGTTGAAACTCCAAATGGGACTGAGCGGATTGAGCAACTACAAACTTTTTTTCGTGATCATTCAGCGGTTCAGATTTAAATTTTCGTTTACGACTTTTGTTAGAGTAAATTTGTTCTGAGGTCATATTTAGCATTACCCAAAAACGCAGGATCACTGCAAAAAAAATTTTGTCATGACAGAAAATACATGCTCAGATATCCATCGCGTAATAACACGACACAGTCTTGGCTAAAAATCCGTGAAAGTGTTCTCTAAGCCCTTTTATCATGAAATGTGCGATTAGCTAAACGCATTCTGAGTATTTTCAAAAAATATAAGCTCTTACATTTCTCTGAATAAACCAAGTGTTTTCAGTTTTCAATTTTAAACAACGCTGCACAAAAAATCTGAGCTTGTAAACAAGCAAGTTTTCAGCCGAAACACAACACAAACAATGTTAAAATGACAAGAAATGTTCTGCCTGCCGCAAAATTTCTAAAGAAGGGTGCATGTACAAGTTTCTAAAATTGAGGACAGTTCTGTGTCACCCCCTGGTATGAAATACTGGAGCAACAAAGCAGGAAACGTCATGATTTTCGAATATTTTCAAATGTCAAGCTCGTCCAAACCAGCGGATAATGGTGAACTGCTATGTCCTTTCACGTACAGATACAAACGTACGTGTAAGTCTACAAAACTGCCCATTTTTCATGAGATTCATTTTGAGGTTTTATAATATTTCTATCTGCAAGATTTACAATCCATCCTGGAGACAAGCCGTAAAAAACCTGTCGTGGGTCCTTTTTCATCATCAGCATTTCAGAATTTTCGTCATCAGTTATGTCTGGTAGCTCATAACCATATTTGTGAGCTAGTTTATGCTTTTCCTGTTCTATTTCCGCAGGATTGCTCAAATAGCCACGAACTTTTGGATCTGTGTAGTATGGCACCAAGGCCTGAACTGGTAACGGTCGTTTGTGAATAGGTTCTCCTCTCAAAAAGTATCTTACTGGATTGGTGAGGGCCTGAAAACTCTTCTGATCAAGGAAAGAGGTAGTCAGAACACCACCACGTTTTTCTACTGCAGCAATTGCTAGTTCACTAGCAATCTGGACCTCAATGTTAACCTGAGCATCAAAAATGTTAGCTCCTTGCTCTAACAAAAATACCCCACAGTAGTTCAAATCACAGCCTTCAAAATTAATAGTTCTACTGTTAGCCAAGGTAGTAATATCAATAGGCTGCATTGGATCAATCCGTCCTAAATCAATCATTCTTTGTACGGTCCATAGTGTTAGAGGAAAATACTGGCGTTTCAAGTGCTCATCCCTGTAATATCCATATCGGGGCATCCGAAGACGAAAAGGATCGTTCATATTGTAACAAGGTCTGGATTTTGGTGGTGCTCGACTTCTCTTGGCATGCTGCCCTCTTCGACTGGCTTTGCGTTTCTTTGCACCAGGATTGTGTGTTATGTTATCAAGAGTGATTCTTGGCAATCGTTTCAAGAACTCAAAATAACGAGATTCTGACATTTCTATGGCGTAAGCATTTTCTGAACATAATACAAACTGCAATTAAAAGCTAAAATAAAATACTACAAAAAATGCACATGCAAATGTGACAGCTCTTATGAATATTCTTTTTATGCAGGTACACAGAAGTATGAGAAATGATTGCTGCATAAATATTAACAAGTCTTGTTACAATATAGCAGTACAATAAATACCAGCCTACCGCCAAAACTGTAACCTTGCTATTTTCTACTAAGCAGGTAGTGCATTGCACACACTAAATGATTCAAGCTATTCGGTATAGTAGGCAAAAGCTTCTTTTACAGGTTGAAAAAAATCCCATGCTTTGAATTCAAAAGCTAAGCTTGAGTATGCGACTTTGTTTTAAGCAACATTTAGCGCTTTCACACCTAGATTTAATACTGCTCACACATTAGTTCACCCTGCCTAAACAACTAGCAGAGCAACAAAACACACACCTACCAGTCAAAGAATTTCTTAGAAACCACCCAAAACAATAATTCAACTAGGCTTTTGTAAAAAATTAAAATGCTGTCCGCAATAGAGCAGGGACCCAGCAATTCTAGGGTCCTCACTAACAAGATGAAGAACTCTGGAGATTATGGTAACTACAGCATGGTACCAGCTTGTGATAACTAGCTGAATTTGTGGCATTGTTTTGCATTCTATGGCATGACACTGCTTTATCTGCTAAACATGGCAAGAGTCCAAACTAGCTAGACTAAACTTAAAGCTCTGAATCCACATACCTTAGCTATGACTAAGCACACAATTTATGTATTCACAGCTTAAGACATGCCTAATTTATGTTCTGTTCCACCCAAAGCAACGGCATATCCTGCAAGATGTACTGAAGCAAATTTGGACAACAAAAGGAATCATTTTCATTGATTTGTGTGTCAAATCACCATGCGTTTTATTAACAATCACTGCGTGTGCCATATGCAACATGCATATCAGGGGTTGCCAACCTTTACACTAGATTGCCTCCTTTAACAATGTTTCTGAATGAGGGATGCAAGTATTCATTCCTTGCCAAGTAGCATGACCTAAAGCAGGGGTGGCCAACAAGTCAGTGACCAAAAGTCACATTTCTTGCTGTGTTACCACAAAGAGCCACATCATACACATGAACGGGTACACGACTTTTCGGTCTGGCCGTTTCGGTCACGGGACATTTCGCTCGCGACATTTCTGCACATAAGGAACTGATGAAATTTTTTAACCTTGCTCAGGTAACCTTTGCCCAATTTGGGCAAACGGTTCTTCTATTTAAATTAAAAATTAGTTAACGTTCACGTAGAAAGCTGGTTCTTTCAGTAGTTGCATTTTTTATGGGCCGAACGTTGCTTTGATGTTGAAGCACTAACGTTACATTTTTAAAGGACAGCAAACGTTTACGTCAACTAGTTTCGCATTTGCACGCAAGCAACCGCTTGTCACTGCACTGCTTTACTATGAACTGAGCTTACATTCTATCCACGTAAAGTCAACTTTACGCCAGTGACGTAACACGTTGTTCACGAACGCAAAAAACAGTGTTCTGGAACATTTAGTTCAGAAGCGACTCCAGGTCAAACGCGTCACTCGGGCTCAGCACGCCATTTATACCAAGGCCACTGACAGAATGCAACCGTTCGAGGCTTGCATCATTGAAATTTCCATTTGCTTTTATTCTGGCTAGCACTATCGTTGCTGTGTAACGGTAGTTACGTAACAATGAATTAGAAGTTCTCATGAGAACTCGTCGATTGTTGCGTAACGTATGGCACGGAGCAATTATAATGTCAGTTAGTTCTCTGGATACCAGGCTCATTCATATTAGCCCAAGTTACTGTAGAATATTTTTGTTCGTTTGAAATTGTTCTCGAATGGGAACTTGTCTATGCAAATCGACTGCTTCAAAAACATTCAATCTGATATGAATTATATTTAAAAAATGCTTATTTGTAGCAGGCAACTCGGGCTTTAACGGATGAGCTCAAGTAAGCGTCTGCGTACTTGCCTCATTCATATTCCCGAATTGACAACCATTCGTTTGAAATTATTTTCGAATGCGAACTGTTCATTGGACTGGAATTCACATCCATTGCTCTACGCCAGCGGTTTTCAATGTAAGGTCGCGACTCCCAGAGGCAGTGTTCCCTCTACGGCAGAGTTGTAAGTCGGGCCGGGCTTTTCAGGTTGGGCCGGGTTCGCGTTGGGCTCGGGCTTAAGTTTGTCAAAATGTATCAGGCCGATTTCGGGCCTGCATACAAAACTTTTTTATAACATTAAGAGTAACGATATTTTTCTTTCGTGACGTCTATTTGTTATGCTCACTGCAGAACTTCTGTGAGTGAAGTGACTGTGATTTCTTCAGTTAATTCTATTTGCCAACACAGCAGCGTTCTTTTGTTCTCTGCTCGGATTAGCCTCAAACTCTTCTTGAGAAGGCAACAGCAGTAAGGAAATTAGCACACGATGGCTTTGTGTCGAAAAGATCAATCACTCACGCGATGTTTGGCTTGTTTTAAAAACAATGGCCAACAAATCGACTTTTCATGCTTACAGCGCTATCCTAGATAGTTTCTTTTATGCCTATAGCGCCATCGTGGATAGCATCGTGATAGTTTCTTTTTTTGAGAAAAATTACATTCCGCAGTATTATCGTTGACCAACAAGAAAAGTTTGTGCTTGTTTAAGCCAATGTTTTGGTCAAGATGATTGCTATTTAGGCTGTGATAAAACCTTAAACCTGTAGCTATACCCATACACTACGTTTTTTGTTACCCCGCAGTTGCACACACCTCAACTCACTCGGTAGATTTGGCATTCGGGTCTAAATTGGGCTTCAAAAATAAATGACGGGCTCGGGCCAGTTTCGGGCCTTGCGATTTCGGGCTTGGGCCGGTTTTGGGCTTCAAAATGAGGCCCGTTTACAACTCTGCTCTACGGTGCACAAATGCGCAGAACACTTGTGTAGCGAAATGTCATTCTCGCGCACTAGCAACAGCCCAGTTTTAATATTGTATATATACCACATAGCCTCTGTAACGCTTGAAACACTTTACTGCCTGTGTTTACATGGTTGTGCAATTGCATGCGCACTAAAACAAAGACTTGCTTAGTGTACATTTTTCTGAGGGAACACTGCCCAGAAGGGTCGTGAACCAATTTTGGAGGGGTCGAGAGTAGATTTTTTATGCACACAGCTGTTTGGTTTGATCGAGTTTTAGATGGGGGTCGTTGGTTACAGTGGGTTGCTATAATGGGTCGCGGACTCGCGGTACAGAAAGGTTGAAAACCACTGCGCTATGCAAAGCTGTTGCTTAAAAAAAACATTTAATCTGATATGAATGATGTTAAAAAATACTTAAATGCCTAATTGCAGAGAGCAGCTCGGGCTCACACGGATGATCCCGAGTAAAGCGCGAGCGAACGAAGTCGAGAGAACGCGTGCTACTAACGACAGTTTGATTCAGGTCACCTGCAACCAAGGCTGTTGTAAAAAAAACGACCCAAAAAAACCCACCCAGTTTTTTTTTTAAAAAGCCCACTTAAAAAAAAACAAAAAACCCACCAAAAAAAACACTTTACTTTGCCTTTGAAAAATTTACTAAGAAGTAAAAAATAAAATAAGCAGGACACTTATACAGTTGTCTATGATTGTTTTTTTTTTCAATCAAACAAAACAAACAGTAACGAAATTTAAAGGACTTGAAAAAAGAGAAGAATAAATTGAACAGTTTCAGTAAATTCTAATGGTTATCTTCTTCAGCTCTGCACCATCAGCATATTTTCACCAATTTTTCTGCCTTCTCTGCATCTAAACTTTTTCTGATTTTGGAACATACCAAATCATATATTGAAAAAATACACTCTGTAGATGCTGAACTAGCAGGGCATGCACGTAAAATTGACGTGAAACTGCAGAGTTTGTGTGGGAGTGGTTTTTCTGTGTGCATGCTTGCCAAGCCTTTACCATTTAGGAGTGAACTGACCAACAACACATTGCGAAATCAAAGATGGGGTACATTGCTTCACCCTCAATTTTGAATGCCATACTCAAATATGTATAACAAGTTATTGTGTAATTCTGAAAATAGTGATATTGCATGATGGAATAAAAACAAGTCAGAATGGGGTTTTTCTGTTTTCTTTGAAAAAAGAATAAAATCTTGTTTCTTTTTGAAAAAAACAAAAAAAAACAGGTTTAAAAAAAAAACCAGGTGGGTTGGTTTTTTTGAAAAAACCCGGGTTTTTCTCAACCCTGCCTGCAACATGAATGTGAAAGGCCAGACATGGAACGAAAATACTTGAAAAGTCACAAAGCCCAATGCATAGACCCCAAGTTAACAACCATAATCAGCGAAGGGTGTGGCGGCACAAATATACATAGCAATCAAGCTTGCATTCTACAATATTATAAATCGTAATCAAAGACTCTGGCTCAGACACCACTGATTCAGTTACTTTGCACAACAATTAAGAACTTTATGCTGAGCAAAATACCTTGCCGACAGTGCTTGCCGCTATTGCGATTCGTGAAGGGAGCATGCTTTTAATGGAATGCATCGAACTTTGGTAACCTATGATGATGGAAGGAGTGCGCTTTGAATCAAACGCCTCGATTTCTGAAAGCCAAGCAATGTGACCTGCTGCGCTGAAAGTCGATTCGCGCTTAGCGCAAGTTTTTTATTAACTCCTTAAAAATTGCAAAAATTTATAGTATTGCAGCGAATAATTTCCTGCGAGCATGTCATATATTCCAGGAATGACATTCCCAAATTCCCGTTTGTCCTTGCCTGATCGTTGACTAACGTATGTTCAAAGAAAACCTGTCATTGATTTAAGTACTTTGCATTAATGTAAGATTTTTGCAAGATTTCATAGTCTGACCGAAATGTCTCGAGACCGAAACGGCCAGACCGAAAAGTCCTGTTCGGCACATGAACATCAATCCATCTCTTCCCCACTCACACAAATAATTATTAATCCCCTAATAACTTTTGAACCAGGAAAGGTAGAAAGCCGATCAAAGGCGCAAAAGATTTGGATTATAGCCTAGTTTCCAATAAAAACTCGAGCGAAATGCTTCCCTTTTGTGGTTGGGCCCAGGGCCAGGTGACCTGAGCCAAAATGGCTAAAAACCTACCCCACTTATGACGTCACCCACAAAAAAAACAAAACGAAAACATTTTTTTCATTGCAAACTAGCAGACTTGCTGCATCTTTTTGGGGTTTGAACAGATCTCCAGCACAATCAACTGGCGAGTTATGGAGTTGCAAAGTGGCGTGAAAATAGCGGCTAATGCGGGATTTCTTGGTACAATATATTCATACACCAGCAGCAAATGTGTTAAAAAATGCAGTCAAGATCACAGCCTCCAACCAAGATGAAAATCAAACTTCAAGATCAAGAATTGTCAACTGCTGACTAAAATGTGACTAACTTCATGCTTAGTGTTGCAGCAACATATCTGCCCTTCACCATAAATTTTGGCAACGACTTAAAAAGGTTCCTTTTAATCTTCACATTTCATTCAATTTTGGCAAATTTTGTTGTCAAAGACTGGACTGATAGCATACGATCTGCTGGACCATTAACAAGACATGCTGATAAACCATTTTAAGTCTAGAGATATAGGGCTCTCATATCAAGACCTGCAGCTTTTAAAACTAAGACAAGACCACACAAACATGCTGAGAGCAAATCTGAAGACTATCACTGGAAGAAAGGTAATCAAATTTATGAGCTATTAACAACCACTTCTGCCCTGTAAATGATCAAGCCTCACCTAGTTTTCAGCAATGTAAATTTGAAAATCCAGTTACACACTCCTTGCATGGACCAAAACCTTTAGCAGTACCCCATATTATTCTAAATGTGTTCGTCTTGGTATTTGCTCATCACTACTAATATGAAACAAGGAGTTCAAACCTAAGTAAGATCTTACCACATATGACCTCTTGGAAGAACAATCATTAATCATGGTTTTTCAACCTGGGTTGTCAACCATTTTAGGAGAGGTTGTGAGTAATTACATCATGTACACAACTGTATTGCATTTGCTTTGAGTTTTCGATGGAGCTGATCAGGTTAGTGGGTTGTGGAACAATAAAGGTTGAAAACCACTGTTTTGGAGGTAAAATGTTATTACAGTAACACATTCACTGTCAGTGTATAATTATATTGTACTTTGAAATCATGCATTGAGCTGCTATTTTCGCACCACTTTGCAACTCCATAACTCGCCAGTTGATTGGATTAGAGAGCTGTCCAAACCCTTTCTCTTTTTTACTTGTTAGTCCACCTGAAATTTTCTACTTCAAAGTTGCCATTGTCTAAAGATGTAAAACATAAAGAGGTGAGTTGCCCTGGCACCAAGTTTAAAATAAATGACAAGTTAGTTAAAAACTTTATTATTGCTATGCAATGATGAAACTGGCAAAAGTGGATTACATCACACACATCACTTTTTGATATCACACATGTCATGCACTTGTTTTAGTTACTATCCTAGCTCAGCAATAATTACATCTATGAAAATAGTCTACTATCTACTTTTGCAGTTAAGTGCCTTACTTCACAGAATTCTTTGTGATATCTCAATGTGAATAAAAGTCACTTACAAAATATGTCACACATGTGTTTTTTGAATGAAAATTAACACTTTGGCAAGTTGCAGAAAATTTTTTTTTTCAAAACAAGTAATTATCAAGTAGTTTGCTACTGATACCAAACTAAAATTATAATGAATTATCTTGTGCTCCAATCTGCATTGCCCCTTACTGTTCTCACCTCTGTACATATCTCATTTCTTCATCTGTTAATTTCTCAATCTTCATAGGCCATTGTTTTTACGTTGGCAATCTATTAGAGTCCTGCGCAGGGCAGGTTAACCCGCGCGGGTTGCGGGTACCCGCATTTGCAGGGCGGGTGCGGGAACCCACACTGCTTTGCATGCGGGTTTGGGTTGAACTTGCTACGGGGCAGATGCGGGTTGTGAAATTCTTTGTGCGGGTAACTGAGTGTTGAGCCAAAGCACGTGAACTTAATCAGCTCAAAAATCGCAAAACATGTGGATGTACAGCACTAGAGTTGTTTGCCAGCATTGCGCTTAGGACAGTAGGCCAGTAGCAATTATTACATTATGATGTAACAACCCATTGTTGCGAAACATTAGCTCAGACTCTTGCCATGTGGTGGGCAAGTGCACATTTTCCAATGCTACCGTCATACTTGGAGAGGAATAATTCAGTTTAGCAGCACTTCTAAATGGATAAAACAACGCTTAACACACAGCTAGTCACAATGGAACTGAAACGTGTTTTTTATAACCTCGAATCTGTTGACTGCGAAAGATCAGATCTGTGGAAAGTTTTGGTTTGGTTGTCAATGAAAAAGAATGAGTAGCTTGATTTTGCTGCTTGTTAGACTCGTCTTCAGACGTTATGAGTAGGGCAAGTTTTTCAACTTTTTTACAGCTTCCAACAGCTTCTGAAATACTCAGAATTTATGTAGTACGATGAGCTGGTTGCAGGAATTTTATATTGCAACTTTTATCAAGTAGGCCTATTGCGTAAAATGTAAAAGAGTGATTTAAAAAACATGCTTGAGAACTATTTCAGTATAGTTCTGTTCTCTTTGATAACCGATTCGAACTGAATAATGACCTAAAAGCAATTGTAGAAATGGCCCAGCCAAACAAACATCAGTCAAGAACTGTAGGCCAAATTGTTAAGCAACTTCATGCACTGTGGAGCGAAGTTTTAGCATGCTACACAAACTGTTGGCAAATTATTGCCATTTCTCACCAGATGTTTGGAAATATTTAGCATTATATGTAAATAAATCGCTTGAGTAAATCACTGTCGTTTAAAATGCTTGTGCATAAATGCAACTTTTTACTGCATCTTTTGTTAAAAATAAATGCATATTTCTCACAATTTTATTACAACAAAAACTTGCCCTAGTTATGAGTTTTTAGTAGTTTTCGCACAAGTGCGGGTTTGAGACCGAAAAAGTACAGGGCGGGCGCGGGTTGGGATGGTCTGCAGGGCAGGGTGCAGGCAAAATTTCTCAAACTCCTACGAGTGCGGGGCAGGTTTAAATTTTGCAGGTGCAGACAGAAAATTTCAACCCACGCAGGACTCTACCATCTATATATTTTCACTTCCTGTTTGTATTGCATTTGTTTTTTGTTTTTATGTATTACACTCTTAACACATTGGCTGCCGGTCTGTGATTATATCGTACTTGGAAATTAGGGAAAACACAAGGATATTTTGGTTGACTTACCAACTGCATAGCTCCTCAGCTGATTCATTGCACTAGAGAGCAGTTCAAACCTTCAAAAGACTTGGCAAGTCTTCGAGTCTGCAATGAAAAAGAAATTTGTTTGGGTTTTGTTTCTTTGTGGGTGACATCATAAGCAAGGTAGGTTTTTAGCCATTTTTGGCTGCTGGTACCTGACCTGGGCACAACTGCTAGACTTCAAAAGTTATGTTATAAAATAAACAAAGTAATTATCTAATTATGGTATTAATTACTTTGTTTGTTCATTTTAGATCATAATATGGTAGTAATTACTTTATTTTAGATCATAACTTTTGAACCAGAAACCCTAGCAAGTTGATCAAAGTATCAAAAGACTTTGATTTTGGCCTAGTTTCCAATAAAAACTTCACCGAAACACTACCATCTAGTGGTTTGTGCCTAGGGCCAGATGAAGTGGGCCAAAAAGGCTTAAAACCACTACACTTATGATGTCACTCACAAAAAACCCGAAACCCAAATTATTTTTTCATTGCAGACGCGAAGTCTTTCTGATTCTTTTTAAGGGTCTGAACAGCTCTTTAACGCAATCGTCGGCAGAGATATTCCTGCGCAAAAACATATGTAAACTGCTGGATTTTAGTCTTAGCCTGTGAATGGAAGTCAAGGTGTTAATATAATAATTTTTTTTAGGCTAGGTAGTAGATGACCGGCTAACTTACTCCAGGCTACTTGGTGAAAATGCAGAAAAACTTTGCTTTCTGCATGATAATCTTAAACTGTTGATATGAAACTACTGAGTATTGACAAATCAGTTGAGGTGTTTCATTTCATACACCAATGTCAGTACTTCAGTTGCAGTAACAAATGCAACTAGTTTGTTTTTTTAATAAGGACATGCAGTTATTTAACGTTAAATTACATCAAAATTCCAAATCTGAATAGAGTTGATGGCTGAATATCTGGGGAAGTGGCTGTTGGATGCCAGAATCCTTTTCTATTGGGCACCCCTGCTAGTATTTGGTAATGTCAACAACAAACCCTACTGTACACAACAAGGGTGCAAAAACCAGACAAATTGGAATGAAATGGTAGTTTTTTTATCAGTTCCCTGGCAAGCATTTGCTTGCAATTCACAGGGCTGAAGATGCGCAATTAACTTTTAATCAATTTCCTAAGTAATTTGACTGTGTTGCCCTTATGTGCAAGTCCGAATCATCATGAAGTGGTGAAAGCAGAGCACAGCATGCAGATTCCTCTGAAGCTCACAACAAACTTACTAAACCAAGTCTTCAATTCTCAAAAACATGCAATGAAAGCATCACTGTGAGTATCAATACAACTCTTTAGCCACAACCATTTTAAGTACTTTTTTTCTAGAGCAAAAAGGTTTGGTTGTTTGCAATACCACCATTCCATTTATTCAGTATATTGCGTGGATCGCATACAGCCAGTACACTAGTTAGACTGCAAGAATTAAGAAACCATTACAATTCCACACCGGCACCAGGGTTGCCAACCTGTTTTCACTAAAAGAAGTCAGGCCTTGTCCTTAAAAAAGCCAGATAGCAGTTTGAAGACATATACACATAAAACATGCATAACCAAACACAAAACAAGCATTAAAACTCGTCAGAAACATCAATATATAATACAATTTCAATTTTTAGAAGCATTTTCTTTCCCCATAATTACTGTTTCTTATCAACAACATCGATCATTTTTAGGGCAACAGTAAAATCTTTTCAATATTCTATGCACCCTGCGTCATGGTCATAGACTATCATGAGAAGAGATTTGTAATGAATAGGCAACTCAGACAATGTTTTACCAGAGCCAAGCTTTTCCGACTGAAAAAAGCCAGATTTTGTCTGGCTTTTTATATTTCCAAGAAAAGTCAAAGGTGTTTAAAAAAGGCAGTGGCTATGGATACGCCTGTGGATCATGAAATTTGAAAACTTGTTAATACATTACCTGTGACGTAACAGTGAGTAACACACGACGAGAGTGCAGTATTAGGCTTGATAGAAACGAAGTAAACGTAAAAGATAAACCCTAAACCTAACCTTAACCGCAGCCCTAGCCTAACACTAATAACCCCTAAACATAACACCTCAGCCTGAAAAAAAATTAAAGAAAAAAAACAAAACGTAAGTCGGCAAGGTGAGAGTCAAACCGAAAACCGTTGGCATAGATAGTAGATGCAACACATAACGCTACACCATGAGATCCACGCAGTTTGCCTGACAAACTGACTCTTTTATTGGAACTGCGTCAGGACAGGCGTATCTGTAGTCACTTCCTTCTAAATCTGGCTTGAAAAAGGCCAAATTGGCAACCCTGACCGGCACCACATCACCAGTGTTGCCACTCTGTTATGAAGAAAAACCCCAGAATTTACCTTGAAAAAAAAAACAGAATATAATACAAAACCCCAGACATACAAAATGTTTAAAAAAAGTCAAAACCAAACTTGAAACGCACGCTACTTGCACATAAAAATTTAGGTAATATGCATTATTTGCATCATATTTATATTTTTAACAAGTTGAAATCTATTTTTAAACATACTGACAACTTACAAGTAGGCTAGCAACAAATGAAATGTATGAAGTAACATAAAAAGCTACTTAAGTTACGGTGGATCTTTACTGAAAAAACATTTTATCTTTTCTTTTACTTTCACTTAAATACATAAGTTGAAACATTAACATGATACATTCAAGGTCTTACAGTTTTCTTTTCACCCTAACCATTGCATTCATTGCAACATTTGACTACTAATTTAACATTCAAAATTCTGCATTCCTATCACAATGCGCCCATAAAACAATGAGATTCTTAACCATAGCATCTTCAAAACCAAAAAAAGCATTCAAAAATCATGCACAAGCAGCCCTTGACATATCAGCGATAGATTAGAGTGCTGACCTATGCCTAGTTAGTGTAAATCATTATATTTCAAAGGCAATGTCTATTTTGCCGCCAAAATGAAAATGCTGACGGCAACGGCTTGGCTGGAGCTAATGTGCCACCAGTCCGAAGCTTGGCAGAAACGAAGTAAAATCAAAAGATAAACCGTAAAGCTAAGCCCTAACCCAACTCCAAACCCTAAACTGCTAACCCCAAACCATAAACCCTAATCCAAACACTAATCCCTAACCGTAACCCTAACGCTAACCCCTAACCGCAATACTAACCCATAATGCTAACCCCTAATGTTAACCCTTAGGCTACCCTAACCCCAACCCCAGCATTAATGCTACCTCTAACCCTAACACAAACCCCTAACCCTAATGCAAACCCTAAGCTAATGCTGACCCTAACGCTAACCCCTAACCTTAACGCTAACCAATTTGAATAAGATTCTATTTGAATAAGTTTCAGAAAATATTGTAGGCTTACTATAATGTAGATTTTAGCACAAGCTACGTGTCTGAAAGGCCGCTGGAGCCGCTGGGGCATCCAGGATGAATAAATGTGGAGTGTGTAAGGAAA
>Ga0210059_1007429_pt1 | contig 17407 bp, 11 predicted proteins | sample Ectturendosymbi2_FD_188042 | JGI IMG/M metagenome (GOLD analysis project Ga0210059, IMG submission 188042) | Ecteinascidia turbinata endosymbiont from Florida, USA - Sample 2 (SPAdes) (version 2) | ecosystem: Host-associated > Tunicates > Ascidians > Unclassified | place: Key West, Florida...
CAAAATTTCTCAAACTCCTGCAGGTGCGGGGCGGGTTTAACTTTTGCGGGCGGGTGCACTCTAGGGAGCCCTGCATCCAAAATTATAGGCCACACGCAATCGTTCCATGCATGACTTTCTGAAATTCCACCACACTTGTGATGCATACATGGGCGTACAAAAGGAACGAAAAAGTACATTTTAACTGCATCTGAACATCGGGGGAAGCGGCTCGCAGCTTGTTTGCTGCACAATATTTTTATCGCAGTTGTTTCTGAATGTCTTTGTCATCTGGGAGCTCAGTGTCCAGTACAGCTCCCAGACATTTGCATTGGTTAACAGATTTTAGATTTTTGCCACCCATGCGTCAGTCATGAAGTGACTGTGCTTTTTGCACTCTTAGCCTTAAACGTCATACAAACAGTTTTGCTGTAGTTGAAAATATTTCCATGTGATTCTGCATAAGTCTGACACACAGATAAAAGTTATTTTCGCAACATTTCCGAAAATGAGAACTTTTCAGTTTTAATCAAGATCCAGAACGAACGATCAGGGCAGAGTGAAAATTTGTATTCTCATGGCTCCGTACCCAACTAGTGCATTAGTGTGACAAATGTATAGGCTACTACAATAGTAAACCTGCCTGATTTTCGTCAAGTTTTAGCAAATTGGTTCTAGCCCTATTCATCTAGCACAGAGGTTCCCAACCTGGGGTACATGTACCTCTAGGGGTACATTTGCCTATCCTAAGGGGTACATTTTAAGGTTAGCAATAGACAAGAAATATATATTTACATATTTTTTGTTCCAAATATTGATACATATACCAGCAAATATTACTTTAAAAAGCAGTTATATGTTTATTTTTAAATATATCTGCGATTAATCATCACAAAAAATTTTGTCATAAGAAATTTTAGTGCTACATGTTCATCCGTCGAAATGCTGAAGGGGTACATGCTTATCTTTCGAAGTCCTGAAGGGGTACATACGCCTCTGTCGGAATGCTGAAGGGGTACATGGTAAGAGAAAGGTGGGAACCCCTGATCTAGCATGTGCTTGAATTTCCATCACAAATGAAGATCCCAAACTTGCAAGATAGCCTACGTAAAGGGTGAGGGGATCTTTGAATGCTACCATTTCCGGCAAAAGGAGGAATCAGGTGTCTTGTGCCTTGGCGCATAATGGATCAGGTGTGTTTGGGGCAAAAGGCTTTTTCTGGAATCCTTGAGTTGTGTTGTGTGAAAGAAAGAGTTGTGTTGTGTGAAACAACTCATCCATGAGTTGTGTTGTGTGAAAGCTTTTAGAACCATATTTAGGGCTATGAGCTTTCAGGACTTGAACTGGTTGCAAAAGTTAGGGTCTTGTAAAGCGTCATTTGGAGTCAAAGTGGTCTAGTACAGTAGGTAGATGCGTTCAACACTAGCACTCATATGACACTTTACTAAACCTTTTTCCCAAGCCGTGGTACTGGGATCAACCCAGAAAGACACTAAAACGTGAAACAGTCCTCAACCTGAATTTAGCTAAAAACTATCAGGTTTCGAAGCGAAAATGCAGCTAAATAACGCTTTTTTAAGAAATGTACTACGTTAATAATGGTGATCCGCTTTGCCCCTAACAAAAATAATAATCAAAAGGTCGCAGAAGAACAAGCGGTTTGACAAGGCACCAACTGCTATGTCAAGATTTCTCTTATCAGTTTGAAAGTTTCAGCAATTTGCACGGTTCAACAGTACCCTAATGTTATAAAGTTTCATGAGAGCAAATTTAGGCCTGTCTAAGACAAAATAGTACACGAACAAATAGATAAAAAATGCCTTAAAAATACGAACAGTTTAAACTATCTCCCAAGTTGACATTTCCATCATATTTGTGGTTGAATATCAATCATTTACGAAATTTTCGATCAGATAACCTGTCTCAAGATAAATCTTGTAAGGAGAATAATTAACGAGCAAGACAAAGAAAAATTCCAATAAGATTTCTTAAAAATGATTAGACTATAAAATTTAATCTTTATTCTTTGAAAGTTTCTACAAATGTTAAAATTGCTATGCAATGTTTTGAAATTTTCTGGGGGAGCAAATGCTCCCCCTGGTTGCGCGCCTGCGTAGCTTTTTATTGCTGTAAAAAAGGCTGAATTTAAAGAAAAAATAACTTGCCTGTCGATAGGTAAGACCAATAGAAACACCTATCGCTTGCTTGTGGTCGAATTGCGGTACAGATTTTGCGTCATATTCCACCATCAGCTTATTTCTCAGGCGCTGAGCAGCAGACGGAGCGTTTCCAAGCGAAGAGTTAGAAACAGTCTTTTCATTCGTGGTACGTATTTCGTACTTAAGATCTGTCAGGTGACAACGCTTGGTTGCAAAGGATTGAAAAATAATGCAACTTTGATTTCAATCCATTGTGGTTTACGCTCATAAGAAAAATTTTTCAATCCTTCCATAAAACAAAAGTCAAAATATGTACATACAAATTTTTCTAGATCACCAGACAAAGTACAAACTTTATCAGTAGAAAGTAGTTCATTTTCAGAATACCACTTAGCATTATTCACATAAAGTACAGTAACCTACCTTTGCCCACTTTGAATTCTTTGCTACTTCTTTGTGAGGTTGAGACAACGTTACTTTTTTTCGAACTGCTCCCTCCACTGTTTGCAAAAGCTGCCATTTCAGCCAGACAAAGTAAAGATAGTATTGTGTTGCGTGCATGGCAGAGCATCGTACAACCTCCTACTGCTTCTCTTCTAAAAAGGCAATTGTGACACTTTTAATACTAGCATCTCACCTTTACGTTTTGATAGAAACATTACCTAGAGCAAAGCAGCGAAACATTTTCTGTAAAAATGTTGAGAACCTGCTGAGATCCGTAGAATGATAGCAGCAAGCAACAATCAGACACAAGTGTTCTGAAGACAGTTTGACTATTCTATCTCAGAAGCAAACTCCCTCTGTATTTGGCATTTGTACTCCCACTGCATCCAATATGGTCACCTTGTGTTCGATGGGAAAAAGGCAACAGAACTTCAGCTCCACCTAGACATCACGCGAAAAACACGAGATTTTTGATACAAACATTTAAATCAACTTAAAGCCACAATCGATCTTAAATGATCGCAAAATGTAGGCCTGAGAGCTACGAGAACATGCGCAGTCTAACGAAATGTATGTTATGGACAGCACCAGTGCAAAATCTTTAATTGGCCGAAGCGAAATTTTCGTCAATGCTTCCAGAAAATAAACACACAGGACAACAAAACAACTGCAGTTACATCTGGATTCTCCGAAGGCAGTATGGTGCAGTGGTGCCCTGAACGTATCATATGCATTTGCATTTTAATGCAAGTACCTTGTATGTCAGTTTCATTTTTATCATCCAACAACCTTGATAGCGTACTGACTCTCATAATGTGACCAGAAAATGTGTTTCACGAAGATCTTTAGGATTTGGCAAACGTTACGACACAGCAGTTCACAACTGCAAAAATATCAGGCTCTTCGTTACAACAGGGGAGTAAAACACACTCATCACTGCGTCAGAGCAATTTACATCTGCAAAATGAGGCTGCGCTAATGTCCTGTCGAATACGAGCAGTCGAGCATAGTAAGTGTGCGGATGGACTGGCAGGCGCAGCGCGCACACGGTTTGCAAGATTTAATCTTGCTAAACTACGCAAGAATTGAGAATGCGCATAAATTACGCAAGAAAACTTTCGATTTTTTGTTATGTATAGGCGTCCAGCAAATTTTTAGCTTTCCTTTTTCCCTTCTGAGACGTTATCAAATGCTGAATGCTTTTATGGTAACAACTGCTATTTATGAGCTCGGGCAACAGTATTATCATGCTGCAGAAATTGGTAATGTACCCAATGCGGTCAGCACTTGCGCTACTCAGTCAGAGCAGACAAAATAAAGACAATTGTTTCGAACAAAGTGAACTATCGCGGAACACAATCTTAAACATGCGTAGTGGACGAAAGGTTTGCAAAAAGTGGTGAGATGGTTTGTTCAATAGGAAAATATCGAATAAAGTGAACTATCGCGGAACACAATCTTAAACATGCGTAGTGGACGAAAGGTTTGCAAAAAGTGGTGAGATGGTTTCTGGACGTAGGCGATAACTCAGATTCCCACCAAAACCTATTTATTACTTTTTGCCCACTTACAATGTCCCTTGAAATTTACATGCAAATTCATTCCGTGGTATTTGCATTAAGTCGACAAATTAATAAGAAAAAAATGTGAAAACAATTAATCTCCTTGGCGCAGGTAATAAACTTGTTGTAAAATATCAAGCTCAAGGGGGGTTAACCCCATCTCCCCCTTGGCTACGTCCTTGATCTTCACTTATCAGGCATGGGCTAACTTCGTAAAAATACCATTTATCCAGAATGAAAACTTCTCTGGGTCAGCTTTCTTTAATGTATATTGGTCCCAGACTTTGGTCTGAAATTCCTGAAAACTTGAAGACTTTTATCTTTCTCATTTGGAAAACAATACAAAATGTCTTGTTCTCTTACCACTATGCCAGTTGATCCGTCATTCTTGTGTTTGTTCTATTTTTCTGTAAGTTTGTACATAGTGCCTCTTTTTCTGCAGCACCCTTGACCATTCCAAGTGTACAGCTCATCCTCCCTGTGCACGGGCATGCTTTTCACCCTCTGGATTTTTTTTTGTATAGTTGTGGTGCGTTACTAATTTCCATGTACTGACCAGATTATTGCATTTTTCACGACATATTTTCTTATCCCTTGAAACGTCTTCAATTTAGTATTGGTTTATGCCAGCAACAGGGTGGCTGATGAGTTGACCCATTAGGTCTTTCTCCAACAGTTTTCGTCTCAGATATGTAGTTCACAACATATTGTAGAATTCCGAAGTCCTCAATTGTTTTTCTCAGTTTTATTAACATGCAATTAACTTTTCTGCTCTTTGGTGTTCTACTCTTTTATTACATTTCTGGTACGTAGTGGTCCAAGTCACAAAAATCCATAAAAAAACTACCTACCTCGTAACATTTTTCTTCGGGAAGAAGGCTGTATAAGTTATGAGGTCTAACTAATAGATTACGGCAAACAAATTTAAACAATTGCAATTAGTCATTCGATTACATGGCAAAGGCTTATTCCCTCAAAATAATATTGATTTTTCTTGGAAAAAAACATTCATCGATCTGAAGCGAGATAGCAACACCAAGACAGGCTAACACACAAACGATTCTACATCGTTCGGTCTGTAAACATGAAAGCAAAAAACATTCACTATAAGCATCAAAATTGCGAGATTACCAAAACAATGTGATTAACTCGCTGGGCAAATCTACTGCATGTGGTCAGAAAGTATAGTTCATGCATAATCCAGCGAAATGAGCAGAGTCAAACACTAATGCAGTTTGGTGCGGTCTAACTTATTTTTTAAGTTGATCCTTTCACAAGATATTTTGGGTATAACAATGAAGTTGCTTGGAAATGTTGTCTAGGAAAGGAAAGCTTATCAGTGACTGTCCGAAGGGGCAGAAAGCGTATTCCCTGATAAAACTCGATTGATCTGATTCTGATACCAGCCATTGATTTAAATCTCCCTGAGTAGAGTAGGATCATGTTCCAATCTTTGTTCGTAATATTCGTAAGTTTCCCGTAAAAGAAACATGAAGTCAAAAACAATAGTCGACGTATTATAGCTTCCACTTTCGTTAAAATTTCCAAAAGACCACGATAAAAGCCTCCACAACTCACTTTTCCTTTTATAATGGCCACTATTCAAATTATGGGCAAATTCACATTACTGTAGTATATTTCCGTAAGTCGATGACCAATGATCTAAACCACCAGTGCCCTTAATTTTCTTTCATTTGCCTCAGAAGCCAGCCGCCATTATCCTGGATTCGTTTCGTTTGCTCTTAGAGTTATCCGACACTTCTTTTTGCTCTAACTTTCTAAAAGCACGTTCTTCGCATTTCGACAATATTAACGGCATTGTAATTTCCTGCGCTTTCAGTGTAACCTTATATGCAGTGGACTACAGATCATTTGCCTTTAGGTTTATTTCTCCTCAAACAACCTTAACGATGTTTTCTGCGACGTACTTGAAACTTGGAAACAAAACAAATACAACTCGCATTAAAAACATTTTCTATGAACAATTGATGGCCCGGCCTCATCATACTCCTGTTTGGTGATCCACATTTGTTGGAAAGTAGAGAGAGATGCAAGAATAGATCCTCCAATCCAAACGGAATATTTTCTTTCAGGTGGAGCAATGATCTTGATTTTCATTGTGCTGGGAGCAAGAGCGGTGATTTCCTTTTGCATTCTGTCAGCTATGCCAGGGTACATGGTCGTTCCTCCGGAGAGAACGTTATTGGCGTACAAATCCTTGCGAATATCAATGTCGCACTTCATTATGGAATTGTAGGTAGTCTCGTGCACACCGGCTGATTCCATGCCTGTGTAGACAAGTGTACATGCCGTTACATCCATGTACGTATCTAACATTTGAATCTTTATGAAGAGTAACGTTTTGAGAAGACATTTGGCCGATCCACTATAAGAAGTGTCAGTATGATCTCAGATGTGATTGTATTCTTGTACGCAAGTGCAAAATCACCTTGGGTTTGAGTCAGCACCATAGAGATTTTCCAACGTCTTGGAAAATTTTTTCCAACATTTCATAATATCTTTCCCAGGCACCCAATTTATTGCTAGCTGTTAGTTTTTTCATGTAAAGTCAGAAATGATTTTTTTAGATATGACAAATAATAAGATAATAACCAGTGATTTAAATTAAATGAGACCAAGTTGAACATTTCGATACTTTTTACCTGCAGTGAGAATCATCTATTAAGCTTTTTGTATGACTGTAAACTGAATTCATAGAATTTAGTAAATTGATACCGTACAATATATAAATACTTCGATAGTATACCATAAAATTTCATCTCCTGCGTAGGCAAACGTGGAAAAATGTGCAGATCAGACCAGTCGACAAGAGGCAGTTGACGGATTAAGCCCCCCCAAGCACACAATTACGCCCTCCCAAACTCAAGCTCCAGTCTCTTCAAAAAACATTTTGAATGCATTGTACACTACAAAACCCCCAAAAAAGCGCACAAGTCACCCAGTGACGTTATTCTGGTGAAGGGCCTACATGGTGGTGATCCAAACAGGTTAGGAGTAAAGAATAAAAAATCCATCGTTTCTAGAATTATCTAACAAATTCCTCTGCAATGTTTGAAAACGTTCAAATAAATGAGAACTTGTCACTGACTGAGAGATCATCAGTGACTGCAAAAAATGCAATGTCTTCTCATTTTTGCACCAAGCGTCCCTTAGAAAAGGGTCTTGCGACATACATCGAACACTGAAATATCTATGTCGACACTCACCAATAAATGATGGTTGGAACAGTGTTTCCGGGCATCGGAATCTTTCGTTCCCGATAGTAATAACCTGTCCGTCCGGGAGCTCATAGCTTTTTTCCAGAGATGTGGAGGAAGCTGCAGTTGCCATCTCTTGCTCGAAATCAAGAGCGACGTAGCACAGTTTCTCCTTGATATCTCGAACAATCTCACGCTCAGCTGCACAGTACAAATCACACTTCGCTCAGGCATTGTTAAATCGAAATAATGTTAGTAAGCGTCAAACTAGGGGCGGAACCACGATTTTCTCTTTGGGGACTAAGACCGCCAATTCTCCACTTTGCCACGTGATGCAAATTAAATATGCAGTGTGAGACCCAGAGTCATTGGTGGTTGAAGGCATTGGGCTTTACTTCTCGAACTTTGTCCCTGAATTTTTTTCTGGTGCCGATACTGGTGAGAGGGTGATGGCGTGATGGAGGTATCATTAAATGTTACCAGCGTATACAACAAACAATTGAACAGATTTTTAAGAAACAATATATGAAGTTACGCATAAGCTGTGTCAAACTTTATCTGGGAAATCTGCACCAACCAATCGAATATGCATTCTCTCGCTCAAGCTTTCCAAATTAACACAACATTTTTCATCCATTGTGAGGTCAAACATTTCTATCGGTCTTCATCGCATCGTGCCGCAATATTTCTGCTAATACTGCACAATATTCTTATTTTCAATGCGAGTTGTGTTTCACGTGATTTGCAATGACTGCGAATCGTTGAAATAACATTTCCTGAAGCAATAATGAAAATAGTAGACCTTGAGTAGAACTATACCTCACTTCACATCACACTTTTCTGAAACTAATTAGTAAAACTACACACTTAATGCCGAAAATGTAGGTGGGAGCCAGTGCAACCATTTCTTTTTTAGTTTCGTACAACACAACAGCATGGCATGAGCTGCCGTTTGTCAAAAAACTAAGGTTATATATTTCAATGAATCAGCATTGTTACACATAAACATTCTCGCAGTGTCAATGGTTCCTCTACACCAGGGGTCACAAGCCTTTTTGAAACTGCGAAAGCCTCTTCTTGGGTACCGATTAATGCTAATGGGCTACCAATTTGATACACACTTTTAAAATAAAAAATGTGCTCAATTCATCTGTAAATAGGCTACCAATAATAAAATTAATTATATTGATCTATGTGAAGACACCAACCATCATGGGAAATGAAAGGATTTTTTCCAGGAAGGGGGTAATAGTGGATTTTTCCAGGGGTAGCAAAAAATATTTTTCCAGGGAAGGTCAAAAGTAGTGCAATTTCTTTTTACCCCATATTAATGCTATTTTCAAAACAGGCTCGGACGACCGGTGCCAGCAGGCACCATGTTGGTGACCCCTGCTTTAGACCTAAGCATTGAAAGTTACTTATTTGCTATTGAATGCAAAAATTGATGGATATAGCTTATCCTATAAATAATCTGTGGCAAGATTTTAAACATCCGACTGAAAGGAGGAAAAACACTGAGAATGCCGAAAGAGCCGACGTACCCCGGTAAATAGCCACCCAAATAACAGCACAACTATCTCTTCCTGCTTTCCTTATATGCGCAAATCTTTTTTACCATTGTGCTCTGTTCGTTCATAAAACTTGGGGATTAGTGCTTCGTCCTTGATAAGCCTTGAAGCACTGCTGACATTACAAGAGAAACGGAAGTTCAGCTTCAGAGCCGCAACCACCTTTTATTTTCGCTTTAGATAAATGACATTATTAACATAATTATGCTCTTTTCGCGTCGCTGAGTACGTTAACGCCAATGTTGAAAATGGTTGTTAAAACGTTTAGCAAGAAATTACCAAGCCATGTGAAGTGCCTGGCACAGTTTGATTTTGAACTGCTACGCCATTGGAAACTCCTCCCAAATCCACCCTGGAGCAGCTTCTGCGTCAAACAGACTTAAAGTTAAGCTGAAGAGATGAGTTTAAGAATGTTTTATTACACAACGTCCAACTAATTTTTTATTTGTTCATTTTTTGTCGTAAACTGAAGTTCCATGTTTTGTCGATTAGGAGTACCAGAGTAGAAGTGAAAGTTTTATACAGCAATCACCTGTTGTCACAAATGCGTAGCCACGCTCGGTTAATATCTTCATCAGGTAGTCAGTAAGATCACGACCTGCAAGATCCAGGCGCGCGATGGCGTGAGGGAGCGCATATCCTTCGTAGATGGGGACGTTGTGCGACACGCCATCTCCAGAATCGAGTACGATACCTTGGTGCAAGACAGTACACGTCGTACGGTTTACCATGTCATCCGTGCAGTATGCAGTATTTTTTAATGTAGTAGATCCAAAATACATACATTGGTTAATTTTTTAAAATATGAAATATCTCCTTTTCGAAATCAGTAGCTTCAGTCAAGGTTAATGTGCAGTACTGTTAGACTTTTCATACTCACTGGATTTAGTTATGCTCAATTCAAAAAAGATTCAAAATATACATTTCGCGTGTTTTGCATACATACTGAGTAAAACCGGATTTTAACAGCAAACGCAGCAATTCATTCGATAACATCAATCCCAATTCGTGGTTCACCTGTGGTTCTTCCTGATGCATAAAGGGAAAGTACAGCTTGGATGGCCACGTACATTGCAGGAACGTTGAATGTCTCAAACATGATCTGGGTCATCTTTTCACGATTGGCTTTTGGATTCAGTGGTGCTTCTGTCAAGAGGGTGGGATGTTCTTCGGGGGCCACACGAAGCTCATTGTAAAAGGTGTGATGCCAGATTTTTTCCATATCGTCCCAGTTGGTGATAATACCGTGCTCAATTGGATATTTAAGAGTGAGAATACCTCGTTTGCTTTGGGCTTCATCGCCAACGTAGCTGTCTTTCTGACCCATGCCAACCATCACGCCCTGAGAGAAAAACAACTTGAGAATTTTGCTTCTGAACATGAGTGAATTTCAAATGATGTAGCGTATTCTGGTGTATACTATTTATCTTTACATGGCTTTTTGATTTGCCTTTACGTAAACAAATGTTTACTTTTGTGCAAGTGTTTTATATGCAAAGTTTATTTTGTTACTGGAATGCTTTTTACGTGGTTGAAAAAATGCCTTAATAATGTCCAGCGTCATTAAATTGCTTGAAGCATGTTGCAGAGAACAGTGTTAGCACATACCTTAGCAAAGTACTTTGTCGTCAGGTCGTTTTACTTAATTTTGTGACTAGATGTAAACTTACCTGATGCCGCGGCCTTCCGACTATCGACGGAAAAACAGCTCTAGGGGCGTCGTCTCCAGCAAATCCTGATTTGACCAGTCCGGAACCATTGTCACATACAAGCGCGGTCTGATCTTCTTCCGAATCAGACATGTTTGAAAATTCTGGTGAAATCGCATTCGGTTTGTTATGGTCAAGTTACACGTAACGGTCAGATCATTTCACATGAAAATGACCCTTTACATATGTTAGTAAAGCTGTCGAAAAGCAAGCCTAATCGAAAGCTCCCAAGGTGGAACTAACACTGTAGTAAAGATCAAATCAACATGCTTTCTTTCTGAAAGCTGGAAAGATATGGTGCTGGGGCTTGTTCCCAGTTGACAAATGTGGATTTTCAAAAAATATTCAATGTAAAGCATTTAAAGCCCCATGCGCATTCCATTGATTAAATTCGTTCCATTCACAAAAATCGCTCCATTGTATGTACGCATTTAAAACTGACCGACTTGGTTTGATAAAATTCGATAAATAGACGCTTCGATAAATTGTTGTTAGACAAATTGTCGGGCCACGGTAAAGTTAGACGTTTACACCACGGTGTTTACACCACAGCTGAATAATGCTTTGAATTGCCAGCTGAACAGTATTTTTAAAGGTTTTACAAAAGAACCTCGTTTTGCACACTGCTGACAAAAACAGCCTCGCGATTTTGCAAAATATTCCCGTTTTGTGCACTGATGGCTACCCATAGCATTGCTACAAAAAATTTTCAGCTGAATTTCTATCTTGTCAAAAGTATTTCATAGCGCATCATCACACTGAAATGTCTCCAAAATCCATCGTTTCACTTAATACCCCTAATTAATCATCTGGCTCTTACTTGCTTGATAGACCAATCCTTTGCTAAATGTTGTAAAAGTTTATATGCAACATTATTGACTGACGAAAGTAGCTGAAATTGAGCAATCGAACCAACAAAAACAGCCGGTTCTTTTGCACGTTTTTTCAATGTTTGTTTGACTAAGTGCTATGCAAAACGGCACAGAACCACGTCCATCAATTGCTGTACAAAATATATAGTTTAAAATCAACTTACGTTCGACTGAGAGCAAGTTTTTACCTGACCTGATGACTTGGTGGTTTTCGCCAGCTGTTATATATCGCTCGGATTGGTGTGAATGACATCAAGCTGCATCTCTTCATTCAGCTGTCATCTGCTCACAGACCAACAGTAAAGGTGACAAACAAACCAGATGATGAATCCATACCTAATAAGGTAACAAGCTTCGATTAGCTGCGCTGCTATCTAACAGGCCTTTATAGAAAAGTGAAGATACACACCTCCCAATACCATAAGCAAAATGACGCTTTACGCTGTTTAAAAGTATTATCACTTAAGTGAAGCGTAGTTGGTAAGATAAACTAAGTAAACAGTATCAACGAAACTATTGCAGTCCGAAGAGCGTATGAATAGCTTCAAGACAAAGTACTTGTATCAGGTTGTTTGGTATGTGGACATATTAGACAAAGCAGAACCTGTTTGTAACTTCAATGTGCAGAGACGGAGATGGTCTTTTGCTTGGAATTACAACTATAGTACCACAAATTGAAACACCCTCCCAAATTGCTTCAATTCGTCTCAGGACATGCGGGAACTGCCTTCGCTTGTCGCAAGTCTTTTCGCTTGTAGTCAAGCAAAGTTTTCTACCATCGACTGCAGTACCGTACTTTCTAGCGGGTATGCAACACAGTTCTTATCAATGAAGCTTGACTACAAGCAAGATCTTTCATGCTTGTAAAAATGCTTGAATTATTCGCGTCAGTGGTATATCCAAGGGCAGTTAGGGAAAAACCACCAATCAAAAATCTTCCTTCTTTTCTAGCTGTGCCCTTTTACCTGTCATCTCACAATACATTGTTCAACGTATATAGTATGTCACACAATGTGTTGTGAGATGCCAAGGAAAGGGGCGACGCTTGGAACAAACGAAAGGAAGATCACATGCTATAAACGTTGAAAGTCAATATTCCACAACAGTTCTATTGCGATCAAAACTACAGTCCAGTAGACCAGTGCTTCTTAACCGGATGAATGGTTCACCCCAGAATGAATGGAAGTTTCGCTAGGGTGAATGAAAGAAGAGGGGTGAACGGGGGTAAATGAAATTTCTGTTCTTAAGTTTTTTATTCCCTGGTAATGTGCATTTATCCTGTTTTTTACCCAACCAGCAATCGTGAATAAAATGGTGAAATTCATACATACGAAAACACTTTTTTGATGAAAGCAAATGTAAATCTATAGGTGAAATCTATCAGGACACGCCAGCTTCATCAGCTTCGCAGTTAAAAAGAAACAGGTTTGAAAAGTAAGCTTATTGTCGAGATTCTTCACTTCACTTATTGTCGAAACTCGATTCTTCACTTTTAGGTTTGAAAAGTAAGCTTACTGTCGAGAATAAGCTCTCTTCAAAAATTAAAAGGCGAAAGTGGGGTGATGATTACATCAAGCATGGATTTCCTAAAAGTGAAGAATCGAGCCATGAGCCGTTTGCTCAAGGCATGCTTTGCAATGTTAAAATATAGCAACCAGTGTTTGACTCCCTCAATACTACGGAGTCACTTACAAACCAAACACGGTGTTCATGGGCGCCCCCAGGGGGTGGCAAATGAGCAATTCCCCCCTGGAAATTGGGTCTAAGAACCAAAAATTTCTTGGACACATGAAGTCAGCAGTTTAAATTAGATTGTTTGATTTAATTCTTGCAATGACACTTTATTTTCCAGTATGACACTCACACTGCACAAGAGCCAGGTTCACTGTTCTGGTGTTATGCAGTGATGAGCTTTCAGTTGAGTCCCCGTATGTCCGCTCATTTGCCTGCAGAGGCAGGTTGCAAAACTTGCGAGCGAATCGTTCCACTGTTGGTATTCACTGCGTAACAACAAAATGGCAACGAATCTTCAAAGGTTCGCTTCAAGTTAGTAAGCAGTAGGCATGTGACTGTTGAATGCAGACATCTTGGCAGGTAATGCAACGAGACAGTGAGTACTGATAGGGGTATGCAAAGTAATTTTGAACAGTGACAAAAAATAATGAGTGAAAAAGAAGCATTGCTGTCAGTTCCGTCGCCACGGAGACTTCGGTGGGCTTAGTCCCCCCAAACAAAGCACCAAGACCCAAAAATTGAATATGAAACACTATAAATCAGTGGAATTCTTATCAAAATTTCAATGTCAAGCCCCCCTGCACAAATGCAAAGCTCCCTGTTGAAGACTCTGGCGACGGTTCTGATTGCTGTGCTAACGAAGCGCAATTTTTATGGCTGTTGCCATTACATGGGGCATTTTCTCTGTGGTGTAGAAAGGATAAAGCGTTTTGTGAACAACCATTTGCATCGCATCTTCAGCAACCTGAAAACGATAAACAAAATATCAGCGTTGCCAACCCCTGGAAAAATTTATGCGGACGCCCATGACGGCATTCATCAGAACAAAATCCCCACAATTTTTCAAGCAACAGCACGAATATTTGCGTAAACAGCAGAATCAGTATGGAATGACTCTGCTGGTGAAAAGCCTCTTCTCCTTTCCTCTTTTCACGCATGTGCAGGTGAAACGAAAAAACTTTTTGTGCAGCTGAATCTGTAATCAAACCATGTTTGAAGAACGTAGTCAATGTGCTGCATGGCGGGAAGCATTCTGTGGATAAAGTAATGCAAATACCGCTGTCTATACAACGAACATTCGATGTACCATGATTATTGTTACCAGGGCCGCCCTTAGCAAGTGTGGTGCCCGATTGCAGTGGCGTATCTATGCAAAGTGGCGCCCATGGCAAAATTTAAATGTGCGCCCTTACTAATAATTTAAATGTTGAATATAGGCACAATTTTTACGAAAGATAAACCACAAAGAAAATAAATTTTTGAAAACGGAAAATATTTGTGTTTATTTTTGCTTTAAACTTTTCAGCAAATAACATATAAATTCTCAATAACGACTACAACATACTTCTATACTCATTAAGTTTCATTATTGATGAACATTAAAACATTCAAAAATGTTATCTTAGTCTATAGGCTACATATTGTTGCCTGAAAAAATTACATATCTCACAAAAAATATCAAACAACATATTGCAACTGCAAACGACAATTTCTTTTAAAACGAAACACATTCAATCTGATTTGTGCTATAAAATATCTAATGTAAGTCATGTATCACTTCTGTTCGAAAAACACAATTCCATCGAGACATAAACATATCCAGCCTTTTCCGGTTATACAAAAATGCTAATTTTTATCGAAGCAAACTCGTCTATGACTTCATCAAAGTAAGCTTTTGCTGTTTCATCCCTTTCTATTCTCATTAAAGCTCTATCACATAATCTTCCTCCTGACTTATTGTTAATAAATGACGCCCGGAGATATGAAAGGACCAGTTTCAGTTCACTGAAAGATCGTTGGCAGCTTGCAGTAAATACTGTATAACTGCCACCGTCAGCATTATTTGCAAAGCAATTCGAATAATATCAGGACTTCAGGACTCGGTAATTTCAAGTTACACCACTTGAAACCAGCATTTTGCAATCTAGACTCTCCTCATATGATTCCTTGCCATCCACATCTGAACTGTACACAGCTCCTAAATTGCCACACATAGATTTTAGTTTCTCACAGTCAGGACCTTTTCACAAGGCCTTGGATATCGAACAGAAAGCCAAATTTGGACAGAAAAAGCTAGCTCTAAACAAGACTAACAAATGTTTTGCATTTGCATGAGTTAACATTTTTACTCAACTAGTACGACAATGATACTAACTACTAATTTTTCGAGGACTAACTAATGTTCTCTACCTTAGTCTCTGGACTGGAGTATTGTATTCAGCCTATTTATTGGACACTAGTGGCCATCGAAGAAGTTTCATAAAGTGGGAATGGGCCGCAGTCAGAGCCGGATTAAAAGGTAGGGAGGCCCGGGGCAATTTTCACTGGAGGGCCCCTATGACGTATTTCATGACGTCATCGTTTGTAAAATTCGTTTTCGCTGATTCGCAACGTTTTCTTTTGCGTTTTCCAGTAGTCGATTATGTGCCTGCCGTATTAATTCGATTGTTAGCCGCCTTTGAAGCCGCACGAAATGTGGTTAAAAATAAATGTAAGCTGCCCTTGATTGTAAACCGCACTTGCACATAGGTTACCTACGCATCTGAGATGCATTCACGACGTTCGCGTACTCGTACGTTTCCCGTATTAATGATGCTTACACCACTACAACTGCATTCTGTTTATCATAATCCCTCCTGTGACGGACGTGCACGTGATGCTGAAGAGAATCGAATGCGAAACAAGAATTTGGTCGACAAAACGTAGCCAAGGAAAGACTGAGCGTCATCTATACCTTTCGACAAAGTAAAAAATAACAAATGTAAGCCGCATGAAATGATGAAAAAAAATTTATAAGCCGCGGCTTACAATCGAATAAATACGGTGCTCAACTGCACATACAGTTAGCTGCGAGAAGGGAGCTTATGATATAAACACTGCAGTGTATTCTTACTAAGAAAAAATGTTTCCACAGGCTAGAATAGGGTTCTCTACCTGGGGTACATGTAACCCTAGGGGTGCATTTGCCTATTTGAAGGGGTACGTTTAAGGTTAGCAACACAAGGGAAAACATATTTACAGGAAATATCGTTTATTTCCAAATATTCTAAAATGATAGTTTTATTAAATTCAGTGAGTTTTTTGTTATTTTACTCAGACTTTTTGTTATGAGAATTTTTAGGGGTTACTGTTCATCTGTCGAAATGCTAAAGGGGTACTGGTCAGAGAAAGGTTGGGAACCCCTGGGCTAGAGAGTGGCTCGGCAATTAGAAACAACATTCACCCGAACAATAAGCAGAAAGCAGAGATTGCAAACAAAAACACCAGAAAAATAACATGTCAATATGGTCAGCCAGAGTGTGAAAGATGCTTCGAAACTTATGTCATGATTTTCACCAGGCGTGGGGGGCATTTCCCCCCCAGAAATTTTCAAAACATTGCATAGCAATTTTGACATTTGTAGAAACTTTCAAAGAATAAAGATTAAATTTTATATTCTAATCATTTTTAAGAAATCTTATTGGAATTTTTCTATGTCTTGTTCGTTAATTATCTCCTTACAAGATTTATCTTGAGACAGGCTATCTAATCGAAAATTTCGTAAATGATTAGTATTCAACCTCAAATATGCTGGAAGTGTCAACTTGGGAGATAGTTTGAACTGTTCGTATTTTTAAGGCATTTTTTATCTATTTGTTCGTGTACTATTTTGTCTTCGACAGGCTTTAATTTGCCCTCATGAAACTTTATAACATCAGGGTACTGTTGAACCGTGCAAATTGCTGAAACTTTCAAACTGATAAGAGAAATCTTGACATTGCAGTTGGTGCCTTGTCAAACCACTTGTTCTTATACGACCTTATGATTATCATTTTTGTTAGGGGCAAAGCGGATCACCATTATTAACGTAGTACATTTCTTAAAAAAGCGTTGTTTAGCTGCATTTTCGCTTCGAAACCTGATAGTTTTTAACTAAATTCAGGTTGAGGACTGTTTCACGTTTTAGTGTCTATCTGGGTTGAAGTCAGTACAACGGTTTGGGAAAAAAGTTTAGTAAACACTTAAAAGCACTAGTGTTTCTGTATGCTTTCGAGGAATCAGTCGACTGCCATCTGCTTTCGTCTTTTTGCGATGATTCAAACTTGCATATATCTCTATTCAAGTATGTACTTTCCACGATGGGTGTAAGCAAGGAATCGATCAGCAAATTTTTAATAGGAAA
>Ga0210059_1007430_pt1 | contig 17405 bp, 9 predicted proteins | sample Ectturendosymbi2_FD_188042 | JGI IMG/M metagenome (GOLD analysis project Ga0210059, IMG submission 188042) | Ecteinascidia turbinata endosymbiont from Florida, USA - Sample 2 (SPAdes) (version 2) | ecosystem: Host-associated > Tunicates > Ascidians > Unclassified | place: Key West, Florida...
GCCCCCCCCCCGTGGCTCAAACCTGTAGTTACGCCACTGTTGAAAAGATAGTTATGGACGTTTAATTGATTTTCTGAGCCAATTTTCAAAACTTTCCTATTTCAACTTGATTGATTTACCTGACTTTTTGATGCATCACTAGTTTCACGTTTCGTGTTTTGATGTGACAACCTGGGTGTGCGCTTATGCAGCGCACACCTTTGCTTGCAATATGTGCATCAATTCGAGCTTCGTCATTGGAAGTTCAGGCGGATTCATCATAACGGCTCACACAAGCCCGCATTTGTTCTGTAGCCCTACAGTAGTTGTACATAACAGCCATATTATAAAAAGCGAAAGTTTTCTTGGGCGCTTCATGCGCATTCTCAATTCCTGTGTAGTCTAGCTTTAGCAAGTTTCAAACTGTTAAACCCTGGTGTCCGCCATCGCAGCCGCATACCTTCTCTGCTCGACTGCTATTCGACGAGACATCCGCGCAACTTGATGTTTTTGCATTTATGAACTGCCCTGTTGTAGCTTTGAGTGTGTTTTACTCCACTGTTTCAATGCGCAGCCTTACATTTTTGCAGTGGTGAAATGCGCTGACGTAGCACTGAGTGTGTTCTACTCCTCTGTTTAACTCGTTGCCGGATAATTTTGCAGTTATGCACTGCTCTGTCTTAGCGTTGAGTGCTGTGCTTTCCTCCAGCCTCCTTAACTTGAAGCGCTGATAATGTTCATTACAGTAATACATTGTACAGCAACGTGTAAGGAGAGTGCGTATATAGAAAAATGTGCATGTTGTGTCAGCAACAGGGCTCTCAAAAATGCAACTCCAAAAATCCCTAGAACAGTACCAAAACATTCCAAAAAATCCCTAAATCTGTGGTGGTGCAGCACATAGGAGTAGGAGCAGGCAAAATTTTGGGGGTGCGAATGATCTTTGCCCGAATTCTCCCTAACTTGCCCAAAAAACTCCATAAAAAAGTGACCTACAAAAGTTTTTTATGTTATTTTGGGTGCCATTTTTGCTCATATTTTCAGGCGTTTGCTAAGATTTTCAGGGATTTTGTGAAGGTTTTCTGAGATTTTGCCCAGATTTCCACGGATTTTTCCCGGATTTTCACCAAATCAAAACTGTTCGTTCGCACCCCCGTCTCCTACACCAGTGGTGCAACATAAAATCGTAGTGCTATGATAAATGTTAAAAATAGAACTAAATATGGTTTCCAAAATAAACTGAAATAGTTCATTTTACACATTTTCATACTTTTCCGAAAATCCCTAAATAATCGCCCAAAAGGGCCAAAAGTTCCAATCGAGGGACAAAATCCCCCAAAGTGAGAGCACTGGTCAGCAAACTTAGCCAAAACGTTGGTTTCCAAACAGGAATATGACGTTGTGCTGTGAAGTCACAAACAGCATGTGTCCAGTAACAAAGACCACCATACGCCACTGCTCAACACTAGCATTTGTTAGGGGGCATACAATCAAGCAGTCGCCCCGGGCATCACCAGACCTCTGCACGCCACTGGTAGGGGGGCGATAGAAATTTGTTTGTCAGAAAAGGAGGCGCTAGCCAAAAAAAGTTTTTGGGAAACACTGTTCTAGACTTAACAATATTCTCAGTGTTTCCGGGAGTGTTGTTCCCACACCTCCCACGCGTAAGATTGCGCGCAAGCGACGCTGTTCTTGCATTGTTATTATTTTTTGATAAAAAACATGTGCTTGTTGTTCATAACTCATTGTTACCGCTCGGTTGCAGACCGAAACACAGATCAAGTCACCATCCACAAGTTCAAGTCGGCGCTCGCAAACGAAATATGTTACGCGGTGCTGTGCCTCTTCTCTTACGTCGCTGCCGCGAGACGAGCGGATAGATAGTCTCTTGGGTTACTGCAACGCGAAGATCGGCACCTGACGCACGTAGCTGTGATTGGTTGAGCTCAGCTTGCGGCTCATCCGTTCACAGCTTCGGACTGGTGTGCTTGAAACCGTCGTACGTTCACACTGTTCTGTGCTGTTCGACCCGGTGTCGTGTTGTTTTCATTTACTTCTCGCGAAGATCGCCGCTGTCGCAACGCAAGCAGTCACCTTTTGATGTCGGTGTCGTGGTGTATTTCGTTAATTGGGGGGAGTCATTCGCAGGGAGTGGTCCCGTCTTCACGCTTCTGTTTTGCTCTTACAACCTGTGCGCGGTAAACCGTAAAAACGCTGCGCCAGCCTTCTTTTCAAATCGTGAATCGTTGTGTCTGTGTGAGTGAGCGCGAAAGCTCGTCTAATCGAAGCCCGAATCACGCGCTAAATTTCCTGCGAGGCCCTAGTGTACCCTGTCTCTAAACCACTTTTGTCTTTTTATATATATATATATATATATGAAGTTATATTCGCCTGAATGAGTTAATCGTGTCCAGACGTTTCTCTCTTTCCGCTGCCATCAGATATGCTACAAGAACGCCCATTGGGCAAATTGTGTTCATCAGCGGGCATTGCCTTCTAGAGTCCTGCGCGGGTTGAACATTATTGTCCGCACGCGCCCCGCGCACCCTCCCAACTCGCGCCCGCCCCAAGCCCGCACCTGCCACTGTGTGTCTGAAAACCACTAAAAACTCATGTAACGTGTTTCATCGTAGTAATTTATTCAGTGGTTCATTTCAAAGCCAACAGGAGCTCTAAAAAACTCCGTAAAGTGAAAATGTGAAACCTTTTTGTCAACATTGAGCGCTTCTTTCGTAGCTTTAAGAGCACTGGTCAACAAGAGCATGTCGTTCACTGACGAAATTTTCTCCTCTGTTATGCACTACATGCCCAGCCATGATAAACACTAGTTCACTAGCAGCGGTAGTTGCCATCACGCAGAACGTATTTCTTGCAAGATCACTGAGGCCTGGCAACTCCGATCAGTGGTCTCGCCACCACTGGAGAATGAATGTTGCAGTACCCTTTACCGCAAGCTTCTTGTAGCGTTGAATTTCTGGCTCATGTCACTTTCACATGCGTTGGGTAATCATTCAGTTACCCTCACAAATAATTTCTTATCCCGCGCCCGCCACACATCAAGTTCAACCCACACGAATAGCTCTGTGGGGTCCCGCAACCCGCCCCACAAATGTGGGCACCCGCAACCCGACCCGCGCAGGACTCAATTGCCTTCTGCGCAGTGTCACACTGCCAACTTACGTTTGTTGGAGAGAACCTACTTTTCAATGCATATGCTTTCTGTTCTATTAGCTGGTACTGTCAAATAACGGTTGTTGTTCTTGTCTTTATTTCCTTCTTGCAAAAAACACACCTGTCTTCTTCGATTGTCGCGAATGCTTTTGCTAATTCTTTCAGTGCTCCCGTTTTCGTTTGCTGTTTTGCAGTGCAATAATTAATTAATCAACGTGCAATCAGCAAGGTACGTTCGGCTCACCCCCCATTACTTGCTGGCTTTATCTTTAATCATGCAGGCTGGCATAAGAACCCGATGCAACCTCAGGTAACGCGTCACGGGCCAGGAGTTTAAACGACGCTCAGTGCAATCGCAGCCGCTCAGTCCATTTGTTGCGCGCGACCGCTGCGTGATTGTCAGATTGACAAGTGTCACTGAAACGCACGCAGCCGACCTGTTCCGAATACGCATCAGGGGAAGCCCCTGTTTCGTCACGTGACTTGTGCATCACGTCCCTTTGTGCTTCTGCTTGACGGTGCCAGCATTGCATTGCAATAACTGCGTTCGCTTCTGTTTTTAACGTCGTTTTCTTTTATCAAACGGTAAGCGTTTGAAAACAGTATCTGCAGTCAGTTTTTCGTATTGCTGTCGTCGTTGCTGAAGTCAACTGCTTTTGATGTCGGTGTCATCTGCTTATCACTCACGAGCAAAACTCAATGAGTTGCCGCCAATTCTTTTGCTTGAGCGCATTGAGCTGATCGTAACAGGCGCTTGCGTTGGGGCGAAAATTTCAGTTGTCATAAGGCCGCCGTCCAACATGTCAAGTTGTTGAGCACGTTGTGTGTGGAACCTGGCGGAACAGCCAGAGCTTTACGTCACAACATGGCAGCGGTGATTGTGACGCAACGCTGCGATGTCTACTGGAGCTACCTCGAAGTACGGTTGGGTTTGAAGCGAATGGGTTTTCACTATCCGCATTGTACTTGACGATCACTAAAATAAACAGCTCTATAAATGTAATACGTTGGAATGAGAACATGGGTTCCATTGTCTGGACTGAAATTTAAGCTTCAATGTTGTCAAAGTTTGCTTTTACTTTTTTGTACTGTACTACTGTTACGTGATATTATAAAATCATTAGAGTAGCATCGTTTCGTGATGTTGTGAAAACTCAAACGTGGATTTATGTATTTCTTTTGGAGAACAACTGTTCATTAGAGTACGTTATCCACGGTGTGATGATGGTGCTGGTTTGCGCGAGTATCGCCGAAGACCTTTCTTCATTTTTTCTGTTCGCGTTGCACATAGTGTATAGTAGAAGTTTAAGTGAACGTTCGGTCTGATCTTTTTTACTTTTTTTCCTTCGAAATTGCGATGTTGTGTTGTGGCGGTCAAGTTTTTTGCACGTTTCGTACGTTCGGGTTACTGTAAAATAATGAATCGAAACAAACTGGTTTTCGAATGGTTGTTTCCGAGTTCTGCTCTGCGTCGCCGCCTTGTCACTTCCCAGGCCTGGGCGTCGGAAGGATTTTTTCCAGGGGGGTAAAGAGTCCATATTTCCATGGTGAGCTAAAAGATTTTTTCCTGGGGGACGAACAGTGATTAAATTACATTTTACCAACTCGAATCTAAGAGAAAAACATTTTGCTACTAAAAAGTTAATAGGTAAATACCAAATTTCAAAATCAAGTCTCCTCCCACCCACCCCTTCCGACGCCCATGTTCCAGGCCTTCTAGACGTTTGGCTACGCAGCAAGTCGGTACCAGGTGTACGATGCGGCTTCACGCAGAGAGCACTAGTCACGGTAAATAAAACAAGAGAATGAGGAGCAGCGTAATATGCGTGTGCTGAGTTTGGAAGACATCAAAAGGATGGACACTGGTGTTCAGCTGCGAAAATGATGTATTAAGTGCGTTTCAAGATACGTTTGTGACACTCATAAATACGAAGCATTGGGTTTATAGATTAATTATCAAGTATCTTGCGCCTATGTCTAGCATCCAAGTGCGCAAGTCGCGATTGATGTTGCAATAGTGGTTGCCTTTGATGATGCTGGCAAGCCGGTCGCGCTTCGAAATCACCGAAACCGGAACCGCTTTCGCACTCCAGAGTCTTACACTGCCAGGTCGACAGAGAGTTCAGCATTTTTAGCTCTTGTTTTTCTTTTTCTGCAGCGGTTGTTCACGACATAACTAATGCTTGACCCAGACCCTTCGGATCGGAAGGCGACCGATTTTATCTTGCTTTGAAATCCTATGCGAACATGTTGGAAACGGACTCGCAGAAACGTTTGCGGCCATGAGCTCTCTGGCAGGAAGGTTCATGCTAGGACGGTTGACCCTCTAGAAATGATCTGAATACTAAAAGCTTCAAGCGAATATATACTACAATTGTTTCGCATCTTGATACAACATTTCTGTCTCTACGTCGCGAATCGCCAAAGTTCCGTCAAGGCCGTTTATCCTCCAAAAAATAGCCAGGTGAACACTAGGACTGAAGGATGTTACTCTGCCTGAAAGCATTGTGGGCATCGGCTGCCTTCAGTTCTCCATCGGGCAAGAACTTCTATAAATAACCTAATCGGTTTTGGCGTGTCTGCCAGATTTAAAGCAGTTTTCATGGTTGTTGGATGCTCAACTATTAAGTGTCCCAACGTTTTTCAATTTGCGGATGGCCGTCGCCCAATCGGAAGCTTGCAGCAACTTTGTCAGGTAAAAGTTAAATTCGTATCATCGTCGCAAGACTTTGCATAAAGTTTTAGAACTTTCGGGCTTAAATCGGAGAGCAGCAAAATAACAGATTTTGGCGTTTCAATTGAACTTTTACATCAAAAAGGTTGGCGCCTTTGTCTTCTCGCAATCGACCGTGGCTTAGACAAAGGGATCGTGCTACAGTAGGGTTGCCATATGTCCGGAATTTTGGTGCAAAAATTTGTGTCCAGAATTAATTTTTAAATTGCTCTAATGTCTGGCAGTGCGACAGTTTCGGAGGATCTAATCATTAGATGCTCTTAAAGTAATAATATGATCAATCAGAATCGGGAGAGAAAAACACGTCTGTTTGTAGTATATCACTTGTAGCCTGTTGTGCAACATTTCTGTAATATTTTCCTTCTGTGGCAGTGATGCTGTTTTACGGTGTATTGGTTGTTGTGAGAACATGATGAAAAATGCCACACAGCGCTTATTTATTGTCGCGAAAAGTAGCCAATGAGACTGTCAAGAATTTTACCTCTTCAGATATGGTAACCCTATCCTGCACTTACCCTGTGTAAGACTTCCTCGCTCTTGGTCGTATTCAACAGTATGATGCATGTCTTATTACACTTCTCCATACTGTAATTCGTTATAGTTGAAACAAACAAGCAACGCAGAAGTAATTTTCTATATATTTTTAGATGACGTTGACATTTTCAAAAACAATTGATTAACAAAATCTGAGCTAATAACTGTTGGCAAACCTCTGAGATATGATATAGAATGTACAGTAAATGAATCGTCGACAATGTCAAAAATCCCTTTTCATTGAGGGCAGCTTTCGTAACAGATTGGATCAACTGTTTCGCAGTTGGCGCATGCGTAAGAAATTTGATCTGAAAAGTTAATAATATTGAAAATGTAGTACATTATGTCAAGTGTGGTAAACAAAAAATTGTTTGCTTGTTAGGTGTGCAGCAGTGACGGTTAGGACAGCTAAAAATGCACCAAAATTACAGTCGCATTTGATAGTACACGTTACAAACGGTTTTGATAGTGGTAAGCAGGGGTGTAGTGGGGTGGGAACGGCGTTCCGACACCTTTTGGCACCAGATTACATTAAAACACGGATGCGATCTCACAGATGTGCTAGCGACACGTAGGTTCTCGCTGCTAGTCAGAAGCCTACAGTGAAACAGGAAGATTCAGTGTAGAAAGCCTTGCAGGCGAATGCTCACTTTATTCGAAGTATTTGGTGTAGTCTTCCTTGTCATTTGGTGTGGGAACGCCGTTCCCGCACCTCTTTTAGCACTACACCCCAGGTGGTAGCATATGAAAATAAGAAACTTATCACGCCCACCTGTACTCCCAAAATGTCGCAGTTGTAGGGAAGATGCTGCTTAGTTTATTCATAACACATCTTTTATTCGGACGATTTGCGGAATGAGACAATGTATTGCTTTGACTTGATAATTAAACAAAAGTGCAGGAGAAAGAAAACTGATACTTTTATGATATTGTATACAGGTGCGAATGAGATTAGTGGTAATGAAAAATGTGTTAGTCTACAGAAGTTTGACTTGTGCATAGTTTAAATGAAAATAATGTCAAGAAAACCAAAAACGACAAAATCGTATGTATCCGCCCGTTGGTCGCATCTGCCAATGTATTCCCTAATTTAATACGGTTTTAGACTTTGTGATTTAACAAAACGGGGCGCTGAAAGAAGTTAAGACAAGTTTGTTTCGTAAAGAGAAAATGATATGGCCAAATGTCAAAATATTAACAAACAGCGGTTTGATGCGCGCACGATCTGACAAAAATTGTTTTATCTAACCTACAGTTCTTCAAAGAAATATCTACTGATTATTTAACAGCTTCGCGTTCGTAGTTACGGGGGGGGGCAAGAAACGCCCTGGATTTTAAAATTTGACATTTTCCCATCAAAGTTTAGCAAAAATTATTGTTTTCTTAGTTTCGAGTGTTATGGAATTTTGCCACTTTTAGCGCCCCCTGGAAAAATCTTTTTGGCTACCCCTGGAAAATCCACTGTTGGCCCCTCTCTTGTAAAAATCCTTCCGATGCCCATGAGCAGCTTTACGCTAATTCGTATTGTCACGTGAAGTGTGTGTTTCTATATCTTAGCTCACTGAAATGCAGTTGAACTAAATTCATCAGGTAAGCCAACTTGCTATCGCTTAACTTTTATATGTTGCTAGATTTGTCTTATCAACTTTCAATGTTTTCAAAGTTCTGTATCATGAATACCCTTTTGCATTTTCTGTTTTGTCAGTCATGCCGTAGTCTCAGGAACGTATCCTTGGGCGGTCCGCATATCCCCCTCCTAAGCTTGATCCAAAGGTTTTATCACGGTAGGCTGAGTATATTGACGTCATCAGAAAGAACCTTTTCAGCCTTGTCTTGGTCCCACTCAACCCTAAGTCTACCACTGGGGAAATGGTTTAAACTTCTTATGATACCCAACAACCAGGGGCGTAACGAGTGGGCAAGGGGGCACAATTTCCCGCACCGAATCACAATAGGTGCGCCGAATCACTGCGGTGGGCGCCGAAAAGTCCCTAGAATGTCGCAAGTACTTTCTTCAACGGCACATTTGCTTCCGAAAGACCTTAAGTTCGAACATGGTGGCGCCAAGCTTGTTTCTTGCCTCCGGCGCAACGTAACCTCGCTACGCCCCTGCTAACAACTAAACATGTTTTTGAAAATTTCGGGGTGGGGGCAATTGCCAGGCTGCCTACCCATGATTGCGGTCCTGCCAGTGCCCAATTCAACTTTCGCATATGCTGCAATCATTGCTTCGCAATGGAATTAAAAACCATGTCGTCACAAAAACCTTGCATATCACATTGAGCGTTCATGTATGCCACTACTTTCTGTTGGAGATCTTTAATTGCACAGCATAAAACCAAGATATTTTGCCTTTAATATCGCAAAAATAGCAATTGGATTGATAACTTGTAACAGTTTCTAAACAGGTTTTAGATATTAGAAGCAACGCACAAAAAGTTCTTGTTATAGAATTTAAAAAAACAACTGTTTTCGTAGTCAGCATAATTCAACAAAATGACGAAAGGCAAGTGGTAACACATAGCACGCAGGTTGTGCTGCACACACACACAAAGAAAGAACGTGTTTCGAGGTATAACGTCCTGCGTCGCATATACTGCCTCTTGTTGCAGAAAAAAGCAGTTTTTGAAACATGTAAATTTCTGGTTCTTGCGTTGTTTTTTTATGTACACTGAATTCACCTTAACGGCGTGGTAAAAAACAATCTATACATCTATCTAGGATTGCCAAACAGGAAACAAAATTTCGGAACATACCTCTCGCCAAAGTTTCCTGTCTCCGCTACTGTATGGTATGGTTTAATCATGCATTTTTGCGACCCAATCACGAAATAACACGAATGCAGCAAGAGGAAATACAATAAAATCAAAGATCATCACTCGTTGATTATATGGTGATGGAAAAATATAAAAAGTAAGAAATTTCATGTTTCGCAGCTTAGGAATCATGTTCTAACATATTGAATCACAACGGGTTGGCGAAAGACCACCTGGATCAAGTTCTCAGCCAGCCCTGCGGTTAGCACAAACCAGATTTTGATTGAAGACGTTTTACAAGAAGTGATAAAAGTACTAAAAAGCATCAAATCAACGTCAGGTAAAATAAGCATAAAAACAACAACAAAAAACAGTGGAGAAAAGCATGCCTATGTACAGGGGCGGGGTGAGTAACTATAGAGGTAGATAGGAGGGAAAATAGTGGTATCAGCGCAATATTACAGAGTGTGACAAGCATACAAAAACGAAGATCAACAGGAAGTCTGGCAAGATAGCAGGACTTTTTTATATTTTTGCCAAATTAATAAGGGCTACTGGGTTGTTGAACGTACAGTAGTCGTTCTTTTTCCTCTGAGTTTGAGTATAACAAATTATTTTGCATTCAGTGTTGCTTTGGGTGTGAATCTTTGCATTTCAACTTTCGTTTTATTCTTAGGCACTGAGTTGAGCATTCGCCCACCCATGGAACGGATTTTTTCAAACGGGCGTAGAACCTAGACTATCCAGCGAAAGTTGCTGAAATTTTGTTCAGTTGAAGGTTTATGGACCAAAATTGTTCGATTCAAATTTTATAAAAATCAATGAATGTTTTATATGTTTTGTTTTAGTTTGAAAATTTTTCAATTTTGTTCCGAAGGTCCCACCCCGGTGGGACCTTCGGAACACCCCATAGGGACCGATGGAACAATTCCTTATAATAAATGATAAACAACAATTATCTCGATGATGCTTGTAAAATTTTTTGGGTATGTTCTTTCGTTGTCAAAAATAACTTAACAGCAAACATCAGTTCGTATCAGCCAAACTTTTTTGCTACATATATATATAAGTCTAACGTACAAATGTGAAAAATGTGAACTAATTGAATGCTTTGCCAATGCTATTTCGCTACGTTTAAACAAAATTCTATTCGCATCATTCAAAAACTTCATGCTTTTGGTTGCAAGTCATATTTTATGTGTGAACTAAGATAAACTCACAATTTCTATTAAAACTTGTGTAAAAACACCACAAAAACAAAACAAAAGTTCACATATTTTTAGCTTGTCTGCCTCCGGAACCAATGTTTGGACTATATTACAATACATTTATATTCAATGCACGTAGAAAATATCTGCAGTGTTTGCCCAAGTTTCATCTAAATTCCTGATTATTTCCAATGAAACTTCAGGGCGATTGTATAAGGTTTTCCAATTGTTAAAAAAAGTTTTAAATTATGAGGATTAAAGCCATAGTTCATGTTAAGCTTCTTGATTTTATTTTTCTGAGGCTGAGACCCCACGTTGCTTTCGAAATTCTCCCAACTAATCCTGTACTGCTATTTGTTTCCACTCCCATTATTTTTGAATGTTGTTATCCTCAACTTTAGCACATTTTATTGCAAATAGACACGCTTTCGTTTTGTTGAGTGAGTACATTAATTTTGACAAGAATGGTCCTTTGGAGCACATTCCTCTTCTCTGGTAACACATACACTTGCACAAAATATACTTTATGTTAACTTTACCTTAAAGCTAAAACGTTAAAAAGTGAAAACTGGATATCTAAATTGCGACCACAGACTTCCTTGAAATCGTCTCCCCATTACTCTGTGTAAACGTTTTAGGTTTTTGACCGGCTATAAAGATGCAGAGTGGCCAGTGTAATATCTAATGTTTGCTACTTGTCTCAAGTTCAATGTATTGGATTTTTTGACATCATAAAACACTTTATTTAGGTTGTTCGCAGTAAATAAACCTCTGTTGGACTTTCTTTTGTGCAACAAACTTTTTCAAAATCAAGGAATTACGAATTGAGGAACCAATGGAACACCAATGTTCCATGGGTCCCCATCAATACCCATTTTTGAAAAAGTGCACGATTTTACACTGCATCCTAAACCTATCATCCCCATTTTCTCTGAGATATTTTTTAACTCCCAACCTATCCTCGGAAACGTTTGGAACTTTCTATATTGAAATTATGATAGACAAAGAAATCGCTAAGCGATTGCAACATATTTTACTTTGAGGCAGCAAAAATAAGCTTTCTTAAGGTACTCTCACCTAATATTTTCGCTCCCATACTTGTCTGAATCGCTCTCGCGCAGACTGTAGTCATAACTTGAGGGTCAACTTTTTCTTTGAGACACAGATACGACACCGCTTTTTCTGCTGCTTCTCGCAGCTGTTGTTTCGCACTTTCAGAGTAAGAGATCTGAAAAGACAAGAGGTAAAATTTTAAAACATGCAATGAGGTTTCATAGCGTCATTGAAAGACTTTTTTGTTTATTTCAATGAAATGGTAAGTTGAACTGATGCAGCGGTCTTTCTGTGAACATATACTCATGCTGACCCCAAACGCAGCAAACACTAGCTTACAGATTCTTCCACACCTTATCTCCTATGAAAATGCACTGGATGCACACAAACAAAATTATTATAGTATGCTGAAATTTTGAAATCCTAGTGCACTTCCAAATGTTTTCTGCTTCTTTTGTCAAACCCATATGCCTCACCCAGAAGCAAATATCCAAACATAAACACTCTTCGTTTAGTCTTAATTTTACATTTTTTAATTTCCTATAGAAATCAACTGTTCCATTCTGCGCGTGCTTGTATTTAAAGTAATTGGCTGTGCTGTATCGTTTTGCTATGATTCTACGTGAATACGTAGTATGACTGACTCACATGCATGAATAAACGTGAACTTGAAATGTCCAGTCAGGTTAACTAATCTACAGCAAAACAATATTCTGCCAGCAGGTTATAAATCTTTCTGAAGGAATTACTTGGCAACACGCAAGCCTGCTAGCAAAGAGAATTTTGAAAATTTTGTCAATGAAATATTTTCATTAAGAATTGTAACATTTCGGAGATCTTAAATAAAGGCATTAAGTACTTTCTATTTCTTCATCGCCAACTACCTTATTGTGTAAATCGGGGTTAGGGAGCCTGCAGCACGCGCGCCCAATGTGACCTGTGTGAATATTTTATATGGCCCGCAACATAATTTTCGTTGCCCATGTAAGAACACAACATCGTATTAAAACGAAACTTATTCATAAGCAGATACTTAGACAATATACGTTAAGAGAAGTCTCTCGCGCTACTCAAATTTTCTATTCTCGTTTCCTTGTGATGATAAGTCAGAATTTTAAGATGAAATTGATTGTTTTTGCGCATAGGTCTTTGCCTCAATGCGAAAATGAAAAGAAATTGTTCTGTGTATTGCTTTATTTTTATTTCAAGCAGGTGTAAATTAAGTCATAAAACCAGGGGTATAGCCGGGGGAAACGCGGAGGACGTCCTTATCCAGTTTGTCAACGGGAGAACAGCTTTTTTAAGTGGCACCAACGTATTGAGGATTTAAGACATTTTTTTAATATGACTCCTCGAAAAAAAGCATTCTTTATTTCGGTGTGATGCAAAATGTGAAACTTCTACTTCAACATGATTTGCTTTATCAACTGTACGGCGAAAGTGTATCTTACCTTTTGAGGCTGCTGTTGCAGTTCTTCCTCATAAACAACGTAAGCAGATATCACCAGAATGCATAAACGAAGATCAACACTTTCATTTTGATGAGCTTCTTTTGTTTGTGAAGGTACAAGTTGTGGCTCAAAAAGCTTTACTGCGACCTTCTTATATTTTTACATCTCCATTTTCTTCCCCAATGCCAACTAATATAGCCATTTTATTGATTTAATATGTTTTTCTAAATTATTTCCATCTGTCTGCAGTAACTACCGAGTCCTAGAAATTAAGTAAAATTTTTTTGAAGCAGTTATGTACTTACCTCTTAAGCCTATTGTTTTTTTAACACCTACACTTAAACAAAATTGGCTAATATTCATAATTTTAAAGTAAACACTATCGCTGGATAATGACTGTAGCGTAACAGTAGAGCAAACAAGTGACATTACTGGCACCGATATTTTTAATTGATGGAAATTTACTGTGAGACAACAGAGCGAACATCGCGGGATGTTTGCGAAAGGTGAATGACGTCGCCAAGCAGGAAATTGCAATGAAGTGCTGAAAAAATCAAGCATTACTGTTTTTGCTGGTAGATCATTTCCCATATTTCAGGGACGGCCAAACCTGCTTTATGTATGAGCCGCATATCGTAAAACCCAAGTTACAAAGAGCCGCAACATAAAAATCTAAAAATACGAATTTATTTGCAATCTACGCTTTTGTGGCATCATAATTCTTTTTGGAACGACTTGCAAAAGTAATACTGTACGCTATGCTAGGTTCCGCAGTACCACTTTACAATATTTCTACACTTTGCAACAGAAATATATAATAAAAAACAAATATATAATTTTTCGGAAAGCTCAAAGAGCCGCATGCATAGGCTTAAAAGTTTGCAGAAGTTTGGTCACCCCTTCCATATTTCATGCAAGCCAAGATCAAGACTGCTACGCTGTTAATGTGTTTTCCACTGTAAAAACTTTGTTTACACAGTGAAGTACAACTTCCACTGTGTAAAATTTTGCGCTGGTAAAGAAATTAGTGTTTCGAAAAGGGTTATCGTGTGACAATAATATTCTAAGTATTATTTCGTCTGAAACAGCGCACACATCCACTAATTTAATCGAAAGAAGTTGTCACGAGTTGCTGATAGTTTATGGGAAATAAGATTAGATCTTTTTTTGATTATGTTTGCCACGCAGGGTCATCTTGCAAGAATGCTTCGTGGTAGCTTTACTTTTCGTGCAGATTTAATCTCAAAGCTGTACGGTATACGCAGTGGCTTACGCAGAAAATTTCCGAGGAGGGGCCATTCCGAGGGGGGACAATCATTTGTGACGTCACACGATTTATGACAATCATGTGACGTCACAAATCAACTTTAGGGGAAGTGCCGAAGACACAACCATTCTAGGGGGGTCCGGGGACATGCCCCCGGGAAAATTTTGCAAAATTGCACCTAAAAATACGCATTTTTGTGCATTCTGGAAGCAAGTTTTAGACAATACTGTTTTTACATTTTTTTATTTTGAGGGTCTGAGGGGGTGGCCATGGCACAGTGGCCTCCCCCTCCGTACGCTAGTGGGTATACGACCAAATGATGGAATGTTATCTGTTTTTTGCCTAGGTTTCCCGCTTTGTTCCGACTTCTGCTTATCGCTACTATATGGAAATTTTATGGCAACGTAATATATTTCTATTCTTTTCTCATACGGAGTTTATGTGCAGATCCATTTTAAGTTTAATAATTTTCATGTGAATTCGATTTTAGATTCGCTTGTTTGCTGGTATTTCGCTTAGTTCTGGATGACAAAAACTGCCAGTGATTGAAACAGGGCTGCCGCAACCAGAGGGGCAACCGAGCAATTGCTCCCCCGAAATTTTCAAAAATATGTTTAGTTGTTAGCGGGCCCGTAACTAGGGAGGGCGAAGTCCCCTGGAAATTTCCCCCCTGGCAAAATATGCTGGACATAGTTTAAAACTATTGGACACAGTTTAAAAATTTGGGCCCCTCTCAGAAAATTCTTCGTCCCGCTGGTGTCCCAAACTGGTTACTGGTTGTTAGGTACAACATCAGGTTACAACCATTTTGCCCCCCCCCCCGAAAATTTCAGCTGGTTGCGGCCCTGAAGTAAGACAACTTTGCATGTCAAGGTCAAGTCGACAAGGAGCTGGCTTGACCTCTTCAAATCAAAATCATTTATCGAGACAGTCAGAGCAAAACTTAATGAAGTTTTATAAGGTACCACAGATATGGCAAGGTCTACAGGCATCGCAGGTATCACGAGCATAGCAGTTATCACAAATAGGCTATGGCATTACATTATGTCTGAAAGATGTGGCCAGTGAATTCAACCAACATGAAGGTTTTCACAAAAACAAAGAAGAACCTTGATAAGAATGCCACCCGCACCGAAAAACTTTAAATCAACATTGTTTGAACTCTACCGTATATTTGCATAAGCGTGGTGATCTTATTCAATTGTACAACTTCGAAACAATGAGTTGCACGAAACAGGTAAGCGTTTCTCCCAGGAAGACATACATGCATTCTTGTCACTGCTTCACATACTTCTCTCAAGCTGTTGAAACTTATAAGAAATCCACTTAACAAACCTATTCCAAAATAAATAAGTGGCATTTTTGAAATCATTCTCAAAATGAATTGGACGCTCAAGATTTTTGTGCCTCGGGTCTTATGCACAGTTGCTTATTAAGACCCGCGCCCGCCAAAATTTTGGCGCAGAAGCTTTGATTAGCCGCAAGGCCTGTACGGATCGGGCTAGGGAGCCAGTGAAAACATCTCTAGATCCAGAAGACAGGATAGAATCGATTGAGAATGACAAAAACATACCTATACCTTAACATTTAAAATTTTTGAGAAAAATCCATATTTGTTCTTTTTCCGTGCTGAAATTTTAGCAAAATCCAGAGTAAATGCGAAAAAACGCACACCGCATCCAGTCTAGCCGATTTGCGCCGTTTTTTTGCGCTTCGCCGAGGGCCGGAATACTGGAAAACCGGATTGTTTCGAAAAGAGTCTGGGCCATTTCGGGGGGAGAAAGTATGGGGGTCCATAAATGTAAGTTGGAAAAATAGACTTGTAGATCACAGTTCTAGGCCTAGAGAACCCCGCAGTGGTGTTAGTGGAGCGTTGAATGGCTTAAAATGTTCAGGAAGCTGAACTCAAGACATAGAGACCTTGGGAAGGCTGCTAGCCTAACAGGTTGGCAGGTTATGGCCAAAAATAGAGCCTGAAAAGTGCTCAGCCACCTGGTGGAGAATTTGATTTTTTGCTCAAATAAATTTTCCTGTAAAAATTTTGGCATGAAATTTGGTGGGATGGTGTGAAACACCGAAATACACCTTTTCAGCAAGTTTGGTGAGGTTGGTGGCTGCCGACTGGCAGAAAAGTAGCTTGAACCTCAGAATACCCCCAAAATCCGTGGGTTTTGCCCCCTTGGGCCCCCACCAATAAAAGTGTCAACTTTTTTTATCATCATTGCAAAGGTAAGGTCTTCACAAACATATTTTATGTAGAAAGTTTATTTTCAACGTGTTTGTTTTAGGCTCTGTAGCTTACTGAATGGACACAACCAGGTTCTGTAGCCTACGTGAAAACAGTTTTACCCTTGAAATGACGTCACAGTGACTTCAGAGGTGGGCGCGACCTATCCCAAAATGTGCGGGTCAGTCTTACGAATCCGTGGATACGGATGTTTCGTGCGTCCACGCAACGGATCCTGGGGGTGGGGCGATTGTGGCGATCGCCACTCCTAAAACCTACAAAAGTATCTTTATTCACCATGATTTTGTTATATTTCGGAAAACAACATTCGTGTCATAAAGCCATTTTCCCGTCCATTGTTTTGTCAAAGCAGTGTTGTGAAATATGCCTCATTTCTTCACAGTAGTGAACCCGTAATGAGACTGGACTACCAAATATTACTGAAATCCCCCTCTAACCCTACTGGTAGGATCCACCCCTGCGTTCACGCGGTGGTTGCAGGTCTGGAATTCGCCTCTAGGCCGGGTCTTACCAAGACCTTAAATTGATACTGTAGAGTTCTTGCCAGGCGCACGTTGCACAGAAGAAGAGCAGCGGTGAAATTGCTTTGTTATTCGTGGTATCCGTTGTGCTATACTGTTTTCTCTTGGTTTATGACAATTGCGCTTTTCACTCATAAAAATATGGCCTGGCGCTGCAAAATGGTTGTATAGCACCTAAATCACCAATGAAATCATTCCGAAAAATTACAGTGTGAAATCAATCACGAAGCAGGTTGCTTTTTAGAGTAAAAATGATGTGTACCAATGTCTCAATTATTTGCAAGTTTGCCTTTTGAGGTGAGCAGTTGAAAAGGGGGCGCGTACACCATGGGTGGCGGAACCTTTTTCAAAGTGGGGGGGCACGAGTGCACGTCAAAAATCTACAGAAAATTTTTGTGGTTTGAATTGGCAACTGCGACGTCACAAGCATTAAAATATGACGTCATTACCTTCACACCATACGAAGGTTTAAGTCAGTGCTCT
>Ga0210059_1007431_pt1 | contig 17404 bp, 10 predicted proteins | sample Ectturendosymbi2_FD_188042 | JGI IMG/M metagenome (GOLD analysis project Ga0210059, IMG submission 188042) | Ecteinascidia turbinata endosymbiont from Florida, USA - Sample 2 (SPAdes) (version 2) | ecosystem: Host-associated > Tunicates > Ascidians > Unclassified | place: Key West, Florida...
TAAGTGGAGGACTTTTAGGCCCCCTTGGCCCACTTTGCCTGGCCCTGGGCGCCAACCGTTAGGTGGTAGTATTTCGCTGAAGTTTTTACTGGAAACTAGGCTACAATCCGAGTCTCTTGATACTTTGGATGACCTGCTGGGGTTTCAGGTTCAAAAGTTGTGATGTAAGTTAGTAAAAATATTTGACTAATTAGATAATTATCTAATTAATTTGTTTATTTTAGATCATAACTTTTGAACCAGAAACACTAGAAAGTCAATCAGAGGCTCAAAAGACTCGGACTCGAGCCTAGTTTCCAACGAAAACTTCAGCGAAACACTTTGGCCTAGCGGTTGGGCCCTAGGCCAGGCAACATGAGCCAAAATGACCCTAAAACTACTTCACTTATGACGTCAGTCACAAAAAATCCGCACCCCCAAACAAAAAAAATTTTTCGAGTGCAATCTACTAGACTGGCCGATCCGTTTGAGCCCTTGAACAGCTTTCTAGCGCAATCGGCGGAGGAGCTAGGGCGTTGGTAAGGCAACCGAAAACTGCTGTTTTTTAGGCCGAAATCGAAGTACGAATATATCGTACCCCGGTTCTCTGCGGCAGATCTTTTCGACAGGCATTGTTGGGATGCAGCATGCTGCAGCAGAATGAGCTATGTTCGGGACTACCGGTGTAGTTGACTAGCAGTGAAATGGTGTAGCGCCTTCCCGCTGATTTCATGACTTTATGTATAATTCCTAGATTTGCTATTTGTTATTGTCAAGTTTTTTTCACTGTTAGCGAATTTGACAGGGTTTGCGGTCTTGGATTTGCTTTTGACGTCTTTTACGTCACATTGTCATTTCTTGCGTCACAGAGTCTTTGGGTTTGAATTGCTAGCATTGCCAAGTGTTGCTTTATATTTTGACTGAAGATGGATTAAAATCCGAAACGCCTCAAAATAAAACACGTATCGTTTTTTGAAGTCTTTTTTAGTATTGATGAAACTGTCAAGTTTTTATATTTTCAAGTTTTTCATAATTTCCATATTTTTACGTTGAAACTGATATTCATTCCTGTTCCAAATTTCCGTTTTTGCTGACAGATTTAGAATTTTCGCAACACCGCGTGTCGGTTAGAAAATGCAGAAAGGCCGTAAAGCCTATAGCAGTAGGCTACGTCAAAGTGACTGATCAGCTATGACGCATTCTTTGCTCTCTGTATAAAACTCTTATGAGCAAAACTTTTCCTCAAGAGAGTTCCGAGGCATTTTTGAACTTAAAAAAGTCTGCATCGCCCAGAACAACAAAAACTTCACCAGCGTGTTTTAGCAGAGTGCTTTGAAAAGCACTTCGAAAAAAGACATGTTTCCATTTGGCTTCTCAAAAAAGAAACTTTTTGGCACTCTCCCACCTCTTTTGAAGAAGCCTATGGGTTTCATAACAAAACTCTTGGAAAAACAGTTCAAAGATAGTCCTTAGCAAAGTACTCCCAGCCAGTGGCGATTCTAGAATGAAAAAAGAGACGAAAAGCTCGAGACCTAGACCGAAATCCTTCGAGACCGAGACCGAATTCCCTCGAGACTGAGACGAGACCTGAGACCTTCGAGACCGAGACTTGAAAGACCGAGACCAAGTCTCGAGACTCCATCACAGACTGTTGCACATATTCGTATTTCGTTGTCAAAACTGCAATCTATAGTGCATAATCTACATTACAAAGATTACTAAGTAAGGAGATGGGATACACACCAAAATTTTTGATTGAGAACGTTAGTGCCAAACTGCCATGTAGAGCGTTCGCAATACTCGGAAAAAAATGAGAAATGATAATGAACCCGGATGTGGGTATTTATTAGAGGACTCCTGACAATAATTGCATATTGCTTAATTAACCAGCGGTTCCAAAACATTATCGAGTGTGACTGAAATCGGAGTTTGGTGAAATCTTGCGACCCAAGCCTCAAACAACGTATGTCAACATGACAAAAATATTGATTGTATGGATGATTTTTGCCAGCAGGTTGCTAAGATCGTTTCTAGTGTCAGCATTCTACTCTTTTGTCAAGTGCCCACGCTACACTGCAAGCAGGCACAGACAAGTTTGAAAAATTACAACTCAGGTTTAGGTTTTTAATCGCCTTTGGCGCAACCTGTTTTAGGACCCTTTGCGAAAACCCTTATTTAGGTCGCGGCTCATACTTTGGGCTTAATCGCATACTTCACTTCATGGAGGTATTAAGTGTACTGCGCAGACAAAAGCCGCGATACCCGCTGGGATGGTCAGAAAAACGAAGTTATCACCTTCGGCCGAAATGCTAAAATCAACACCACTGGTTCAACTTCCAGCGGTGAATTGCAGACAGCTTGGTTAATTGGCTTTGCAAAATAAAAAAGAAAGTTGTCGTGTCACTACATAACTTTATCTGTATTCTAATCTCACGGTCACTGCCTAATCTCAAGGAAAAGTACATGACAACTTTCAGTCATAAACTTATTCACAACTCCTTCACACAGCCAAAGCAAGTAGAAGTATAAGGACGTAAATTACGGCAACGTTCCACGCCTAAAGGCAATTATTACATCACACACAGTATGCACGTTCAAGATGATGTATTGTACAATGCACGCCGCTGCACTGCAAAAACTTTGAATTTACGATTCATTTGATGATTGTTGGTTTATTTTGTATTTACAATGTAACCAACGGGTTTCCAAATATTATAGAAGCACTTTCATGTTGTGCAGTCCATAAAATCTCTGAGGGGGCCCCATTTTTTACATTTAGCTTGCCAGGGGGGAAGCGCGCACCCCTGCCCCCCGTCAGTTACGCCATTGCTTATATGTGAACAAAGGTGTTCGAATTGCAAACTAGTCCCAGCAGAGTTTTTGTATTTCATAGCAAAATACACACTTCCATTTATCAAACCGGTGAAATCGGATCACAACTAAAATTTTGATATTTTCACAATAATCACATTAAAACAATCAAGTCCTGATCCGCCAATTAAAAAAAATCTGCAGTCCGATTCAATCCTGATCCGGTCAAAATTGGCTTCAGTCCTGATCCAGTCCTGATCCATGCTCATCTCTGCTATATTGTTTGCGGAGCACATTAGAGATGATAGGGGAGTGTTTTTTGCTATCCGAACATATCTTGTTCTCAAAAAACGATAACCGATCCGAATCCTGTTTTGGTTGAAATCATACTACCCGTATCCAAAAACTATCCGAAAGTGTATTATGATGCACAACACGGCCACGCATTTTTGTGTAGTGTCTATTTTCCCTTGTGAGGGAAAGACCTGAGACTTTGCTTTCACTGAGAGGTCAGTAGGGCACAATATATTGACACCTTATCGTGGTTTAATGTAGTATTTGCATACCGTGATCATGGCAGTGGGCCTCATACTGTGACCTTGAGTCTTTCGAGATACCAGTAAAGTGATTGAAGCTTTCCAGATTAAAATCCAAACCAAAAACTATATTGCAAAATATAATGAAAATGCGAAAAGCGAATCTTGTTTAAATCCAAATTCCTGCCACTGTTATTAGCCTAACCCCAGGTGGCGACGTGATAGAGTCACATATAACGTTGAATTTGTAGTAGTAATAGGAGAGCGAACCTAGTCAAATGCGTAATCTCAATTGCTATTATGCTGAGGATTGTCGGTTCGACTCTTTCTTTGGTTGGCTCAGGGCGACACAGCATCGTGCCTGCAACAAATGGCTCCCAACGTGTCGGTGGCTGCAATCCAGTGTTAACCTGCAGTCTTAAAACTGAACCGAAAGTTACAGTAATCTGCAGTCCAAAAACTAAAACGAATGTTGCGAAGAAGTTCAAAAGAAAATCATCAATTCCAAACCAATTCTGTTTAACAAAAATGATAACTTCCAAATCAATCAATATATTGAAATGTAAGGTTTAAATCCTAGTACATGTTCATCTCTGGTCATTTTCATGTATTGGGCATGCAAAAACCACACTTTTAATGCAACGCCAACCGACAGGTTGCAACAACATCCCCTCGTTTTTTCAACAAACAGCACCTATTGCACGTTCGTTTTGTGAAGGTTGTACCTGGGACCAACTTCACATGCTGGTCAAAGCACCACTTTGTTGTGATTGGAAAGGCAGAGCAGCAGGTGCGCAAACCTTCACACTGTGGCACCAATCAAGAATAAAGATCCCACGTCGTGCTAATTTTATTTCTGCTTGTTCGCGCCACACGGGTGTTGTTCATCACGCACATCCTGTTCGTGGTGAATCGCACATTCAACACAATGCTAACTGAGAGGCTGCAACACTTGCAGAAAGGTTGGGCTGGACTCTTTGAAATGACTGAGTGTGAAAGAGACAAGTAAAATGCAAACTGAGAGAACTTAGTTATGAATAACCTGCAAGCAAACTTGTTGAAACAACATTGGGTACCATTTTCTGACTTATCGGGCGCCATTTCATAGCATGTTGGGCACCATGTTCAAACTTGTCAGACGCCATTTGAAGGCATGTTGGGTACCATTCCATAGCAAACAAATGTCGTAGAAAAAACGTGAAATTTCGCGTGACTCTACATTGACTCGAGCTTGCAAACCAATGACTCGAAGTGACTCGACAGTTCTCGTTACTCGACTCTGACTCAACCAAGTCATGACTCTGACTCTGACTCAACTCGAAATAAATTTAGATGACTCTGACTCGAAGGGGTTGTGACACTGACTCGACAAAAATGACTCGGACACATCACTGATACTGGCTCTAAGGACTACCACTAAAACGTTTTCGCCCAAGTTTGCAACGCTATAACTCGCCAACTGATTCAGCTATACAGAACTGTTCAGCATACCATCTACGAATTCCGAAAGTCTTCTAGTTAAAAATAAAAAAATATTTTTGATTTTGGGTTTGGGGTTCGCTGTGTGGGTCGTCACAAGTGAGGGTGTTTTTTCGTCTTGTTGGCTAAATTCACCCCACCCTGGGCGTCTAACCAATGAGCCAATTTTTTGGCTCAAGGTTTCTTTGGAAACTAGATGATCATCCGAGTCTTTAGAGCCTTTGATTGGATTTCTAGCATATCTGGAACCAAAATTATGGGTCAAAAACTAAAAATATGTAAATAATTGTACTCCCACAAATGCTAACATAAGGAGAAAAGCACCCCGAGCCATAGATGGCTATAACTTGCTGTCAGAATGAGCTAGAGAGCTGTTCAAAGCAAACCCTCTAATAAAAGAAAACTGTTTCAGTTTTGGATGTCGTGTATTTTGTTTATGTTAACATAATTTGGACCGGACGTGTGGCCTAGTGGAGCGCTCGCTTCATGTCTGGTAGGTCGTTGTTCGTGTGGTTCGAATCTCGGCCGGGTCGTGCCAAGACCTTGAAAATTGGAACGTGCTTCTGTCTGGCCAGGCGCTCGGCATAATGACTGTAGCAGGGAAATTCTCCAATGCGGATGCAATCTTCGTCGGAGTCCGGTCGTGTTGCCTATTGCCTTCCAATCGGAATAACCTCGTCGAAGACCAAGTGTGTGCGGTTGAGAAATGGGCAATCTTTTCAACACCCTAAACAAATCTCTGCCCGGGCGATCGTCGATTCCACTGGAAGGACAATTCTTGTGTTGTGCATTGTCTGTACTCGCAATTGCGTTGTATAAGAACTTTCCGCAAAATGTTCTCGTGTCTTCGTCGTTCTGATCGCCGCGAATGCGACGGCATGGGCCATGTATGTAACATAATGGGAGGATGTTTATGCATATTTTTTACATTTGGATGACGTCATCACCCCCTGGTAATCGGCGAATCTAACCGATTTTGTAGCTCAAGTTTTTTTTGGATACTAGACTGTAATACGAATCTTGTTAGGGTTTGCTTGACTTTTTAGCGTTTGTGGTTCAAACGTTATGGCAAAATGACTGAATATTTATTAGGGAAATCCCCCAGAATTACTCATCAAATTCTAGAAGTATTTGTAATTTTTTTGAATAACTTCGGAACCAGAGATGCTTGAAAGCCGATCAAGGGCTCTAAAGACTCGTATTCTGGTCTAGAATCCAAAAAACTTTGAGCCACAATATCGGCTCGTTGTATAAATTGATGTTATAAAAATAATCGTATGCACACCCCAATCATAACGTCATCGACCAAAAGCCCCTAACCAAAAACTTAAAATTATTTTTTTCTAAACTACAAGATTTCACGAGTCTTTAGAGTGTTTGAAGAGTTTTCTAGCTCAAAATCTGCCGCCTAGTTATGGCTGGCGAAAGATTTGTATGAAATGGTTAATGATACCCTTTGTGTAACTCCTTGAATTTTGTCAAAAACTGTGTTTTTTAGCCATAATTTGGGCTCCAGATATGCTAGAAAGCCAAACACGGGCTCTAAAGACTTAGGTGATAGCCTAGATTCCAAAACAATTTTGATTCAAAAATATTGACTCATTGGGTTGGAGCCTAGGGCCTGATAAAATTCGCCAAAAAGGCAAAAACCCTTGTGATGTGCCCCATAGGTGTCACCAGACCGCAGAAGAAAAAAAATTTCAATCTCAACAAGAGGACTTGCTGAATCCGTAGAGGGTTTGATGAGCTGTCGAGCTCATTCGGCTGGCGAGTACGGGATTGTTATGGAATTACAAAAAGTTTGGTCAAAAAAGTGGCCCTTATGGATATTAAAGGTTTGAAATATTTCACTTCATCTTCTAAATGTAGAATGCTTCGTGTAATAAATTTGTGGTATCATGAACACATATCAGGGAATACTGCAAGGATGACACATGCTCAGAACAAATGCTTTGACTATTCCTTATGACGTTTTTGGTAAAGTTTGTCGACAAACCAGCAAGTAAAAAGGTATGGTAGTGTACTGCTACAAAACATTAATTTTGGGTGGGTAAATTACCAACAAAAGATGTGTGACATGGCAACTATACAACAGTAGTACACTTGTTTGCGCCAATAAGCTCTCTCTCTCTCTCTAACCCAATATTTTCATTGTGTAATCCAGCCCGATCCTAATCCAGTTTTATTGTCCAAATATTTTATCCAATCCTGTTTGTACCCGAAGAAACCTCTTGTTCAACACTTGACTGCCGTGATCAACGCAATTGGACATCCATATCTAATCCGCGAGAGTTTTTTCGAATCCCAGTTTGAGTGGATCTTGTTCTGAATTGCAGACCCGGTTGAATTCCGATACGGAAACCAGATTATGTTCAACCCTGCTGTCTGCTTGGGCAAACTCTGAAGAAGCGGATTATTTGGTGGAGCGCTCTCTCGTGAAGGTCAAGAAGTGAATTCTGAATCGTATGCCCATGCAACGCGTAACAACTCAAGAGTTGCAGTAACTTGTGGAGCTAAGGTCTGTAAGGTTGTTGTGGAGCGGCATATATGGCAGCGCATCATGGCGTGCTTCCGTTCAACATTCATTGCGATGTTTTTTCTTTACTTGCAACTGCATGCTGAATATGTCAAAGTTAAAAGTATGTTTAGCCGAGTATGTCTGAAACTGAAAAGTACAGTAGTAATACTCTAGTGAACAGTTACGAACATTTTACAGTTAAACACTTACAGTACTCTAGTTAAACGTTTCTCGTCTACTTTTTACGCTTAGTACTGGAAGATGCAGTACTTCAAGTTTAACCTAGCAATTTTGTGATATCATAACATACTAACAATGCCAAGATAAGTAAGATCACCAAGATTACTAGTAAAGTGTGATTATTGTGGTATTTACAGGTGTCCACCCTTGCAGACTCAGAAGTCGTCATTAACAACTGGGTTCAACCCAGGTTAATAATAGATACTATAGTCATGATAGGTTAGTATACTAATTGTAAATACTATTCTTAGAAATAGAAGCTTAAAGCGAAGTGGAACAAGTCACGATCAAATGCCCTGCTTTACAGCTTCATCATAGGGAATGGATAGGCTAAGCACTAAAAAAGCAGAAGTCAAGATTGTTAACAATTGAGCGAAATCAACCCACACAAGCAGACAACAAAACTTATAGAAAGCACAAACATTTGTTTGGAAAGCAATAGCCAAGCCCATTAGCAATGCAATGAAACATCAAACAAGGTCAAGTGTTGGGGGAGTAGGGTAATAATGGTTAATGCACTGGGAATGACTAAAATCAGATCAAATTTGCTCACAGAATCACAGGCCAATATTCTTGTAGCAATCCCTCTGACTACATTCAGGGAGGGACAAGTGAGTGTTGGTAAAACCACCGTCATTTCTTGGGATCACTCACATATTTAAACAAGTTTCTTAGCAAGGCTGCTCATTTTAGTACTTACAGTATCCATTTAATTAATATATCATTATTTGTACTACTGGTTTGTGGTGTTCTTTGCTTGCTTATTCCATCCATGGTACAAGCCATGTTTTGACTAGATTGACATCTCATTCTGAGCTAAACATGAAACCAAACAGACTATCATGAGATTAGTTACTCCTTTTACCTGAATATATGATATTCATTCTTGAAAGCCTTTACGTAGTGTTGCAGAACTGACAGCAATAATATTGATATTAGTTTTAGAGCCTTTGCCTTTGCAAGTTTGCTGAAATTTTGTAAGACATTTTCCACATAACCCTGGAAATCATTGATTTGATTTTATGCTGAAAAAGTTTATTAACTCCTTGAGAGCCGGCCTACGATATATTCGTACTTCGATTTTGGCCTAAAAAACAGCAGTTTTCAGTTGCCTTACCAACGCCCCAGCTCCTCCGCCGATTGCGCTAGAGAACTGTTCAACGGCTCAAACAGATCGGCCAGTCTAGTAGATTGCATTCTCAAAAAAATTTTTTGGTTGGGGGTTGCGGATTTTTTGTGACTGACGTCATAAGTGAAGTAGTTTTAGGGTCATTTTGGCTCATGTTGCCTGGCCTAGGGCCCAACCGCTAGGCCAAAGTGTTTCGCTGAAGTTTTCATTGGAAACTAGACTCGAGTCCGAGTCTTTTGAGCGTTTGATCGACTTTCTAGTGTTTCTGGTTCAAAAGTTATGATCTAAAATAAACAAATTAATTAGATAATTATCTAATTAGTCAAATATTTGAACTAACTTACATCACAACTTTTGAACCTGAAACCCCAGCAGGTCATCCAAAGTATCAAAAGACTCGGATTGTAGCCTAGTTTCTAGTAAAAACTTCAGCGAAATACTACCACCTAACGGTTGGCGCCCAGGGCCAGGCAAAGTGGGCCAAGATGGCCTAAAAGTCCTCCACTTATGACGTCACTCACAAAAAACCCGCACCTCCCAAGCAAAACAATTTTTTTTCGAGTGCAATCTACTAGACTGGCCGATCCGTTTGAGCCGTTCAACAGCTCTCTAGCGCAATTGGCGTAGGAGCTAGGGCGTAGGTAAGGCAACCGAAAACTGCTGTTTTTTTGCGAAAATCACCAAAACCAGCCGGGTGCCAAAGTGTCAAACTTTCTTAGTGTTTTTTTGGCAGCTATCCAAGATATAACTAATAGTAATATTCTTTAGGATCTCAACCAAGCAAATCTCATTAGGGTGTTCATCAACATATCATACCAGTGTGTTTTAAATTAGGCAGTGGCTATAGATACACCTGTGGATCTTAAAATTTCAAATTTGACAACTTACTCATATGCCACCTGTGACTTAATAGGAGCACACGACAAGAGTGCAGTAGGCTTGGTAGAAACAAAGTAAGCGTGAAAGATAAACCGTAACCCTAATCTTAACCTTAACCTAATGCTAACCTAATCCTAGCTAAGGCTAAACCTAACCTCATGCTAACCTAACACTAATCCGTAAAAAGTAAAGTCGGCAAGAAGGTGAGAGTCGAACCAAAAACCATTGGAATAGCAGCCATAAGCATAACCCTAAGGCTACGAGACCAATGCCGTTTGAATGACAAACTGACCCCTTTAGTTGAATTGCGTCAATCCAGGCATATCTGTAGTCACTTCCTTTAAATAATTAGGTAGCAGTCGGGAATCAAAACTGAGGTGATTCAATATAATAGGGAGGTAGCTATTTTCTTGCTTAGCTGGTCAAATCTTGTTGATGGGCACATAAAATCTATTTGTGATAAAGCTCCATGCTTAGATCACGAATGGTCAAACTGCAGCTTGCGAGTTGCATGCGGCTCTTCAAACCTTTGCATGCAGTTTTTGAGCTTTCCAAAAATTTATATAATTGTCTTTATTTTTTATGTCTATTGCAAAGTGTAAAAATATGGTACTGTGGTAGCTAGCGTGCCGTACAGTATTACATTTGCAAGTCTTCCAAAAAGAATTATGATGCCACAGAAGCGTAGATTGCAAATAAATTCGTGATTTTAGATTCTCATGTTGTGGCTCTTTGGAACTTGTGTTTTACGATAAGTGGCTCATACATAGAGGTTTGGCCACCCCTGCTAGTGCTATGCAGTAGATCTAGATGTCGTCAGCCTAAAGGCTTTCATCATGGAACCATATGTCATAAAACTTTGTTATTTCCCAAACAGGTATAAACACTCAGGCTATGGGGTTAGACAACAACTAAGCTAGACATGTAGTATAAAACCAAATGGGTGTACACAGTGGTGCAACCAGAATTAATCAAAGGGGGTTGGCAACAAACTACAAAATGCTAGTTTTCAATGGGTAGACTGGACAAGGCTAGGTTAGTTTAGCTCTAGTTAAATCAATGAGCCAAGGTGGCCTAAAAGTCCTCCACTTATGACGTCACTCATAAAAAATCTGCAACCCCCAACCAAAAATTTTTTTCGAGTGCAGAGTAGATGACTATTCGATCCGTTTGAGCCTTGAACAGCTCTCTAGCATAATTGGCGGAGGAACTATGGTGTTGGTAAGGCAACCGACAACTGCTGGTTTTAGGACGATTTCAAAGTACGAATATATCGTACCTGGGCTCTCAAAGTGCTAATAAGCGCTACCGAAGACTTCAATGGCATAGCCAAGCCAAAGTTTTTGGGAACCGAAATGTTTGACTTTAGGTGAGCAACAGTATTTTTGTTTGGGACCCCGCATTTAAAGCACAAAATACAGGGTTTCCATACGGTATTGAAAGTATTGAATTTCAAAATTGTTTTTCAAGACCTTGAAAAAGTATTGAATTTTGCCAGAATGTACATTAGGTATTGAAAAAGTATTGAAATTCTAAATGGAAGAGAAATCTCAAGTATCAGAGCAGAATTTCACTGAAGGCAAAGCACTTCATTATTTATGCAGTGTTGTGCAATGTGTAAAAATTGAATTTCATGATTAAGAATTTCGAAAAAAGAAGAGAAGTAATGGTATTGAACTTTCTAAATTTAGTATTGAAAAGGTATTGAAATAGTATGGAAAATGATTTTAAAAAAGTCGTGGGAACCCTGAAAATAACTAGATATCCCATGAATTTGGGCCCTTTTGGCTATGCCTATGGATGAATTAGGCTGTCAGTGATACTACTACATGTTGGCAGTGCTTGCCAACGCACATGAATTCACTTCACAGACAATAGTTCTGGAATAGCATATTCTGTTTTGCCCATTCTTCGGTGCTACCAGAAAATACTGGTCCCAGGCTGGATGGTAAAACAATCGATGCTGACAAATACCTTTTATACCGATTTTTGTTTTTTACATCATCATGTGTTGTAGCCTAGTACCAGATATGATCGATTTGTGTTTTTTTAAGATTCACTAATTATCTGAGTTAAAGTAAGGCTATTGGAAGTTCATAAATTCAAGAGTTCACAGCCTTTCACGATGCAGTGAAAATTGAATATTTTAGACATAAAGTCCTCCCTAACCTGGAAAATAAGAAAGATAACATTACATTTTTAAAAGTGTATTCAAATGAAGGAAACCTGCTTTTGCATGAAACCATTCCTGCAGATAGTTCTGCAAGCACGTTTCAGCTGCAAGCTTTAGGGATGTTGACATCATATGGAGGCCTGTAGCTGCCAAACTGCATTTAAAAACTTATCTCACATTCAACAAGAGTGTGGTGCAAGTGTAGTTGAATCATCATAAATATACATCGTCGCATCACAGAAGAACAGGGTGAGTTGAGAGTAGAAAATGATTATCATACAGGTGCACGGCCACATCTCCAAAAGCTCTTCAAATCCTAGAAAACCGTAGTCATATCCCACAATACGTATGACAGTGGTTACTTTTTCTTGATTACAATTTATATTGTAGAACATGAGCTTGTTTTCTATGTATATTCGTAGCTTGTGCCAACACCCACTTCACTTATTAAAGTTGTTTAACTTGGGATTTTTTCATTGGGTCTTGTCACTGTTCATATATTTTTGTTCCATGTTTGGCCTTTGGCATTAAAATGTTGCAGGTGACCTGAATCAAAAAATATTGTTCATTGTAGGCATTGTCTGGACTTGGTTCACTTAGCTTTAGTCGGGAGACCCCTATGCAATTGAGTATTTTAAAAAGTATAATTCATATCAGAGTGAATGTTTTTGAAGCAATGGTTTTGCATAGATAGAACATTGGATTTGAATTCCAATCTATGGGCAGTTCCCACTCGAGAATAATTTCAAACAAATGATAACTTGTCCAGTAACTCGGATTAATATGAATGAGCTTAGTACGCAGAGGACAAACTGATGTAATCTCCATGACGTGTGTCACGTAACAATGGACGAGTTCTCGTGAGAACTTCTTATTCATTGTTAGGTCACTGGCGTCACACAGCAATGCCAAGTGCCAACCAGAATGAAAGCAAATGGAAATTTCAGTGATGCAAGTCTCAAACGCTTGCATTCAGTCAGTATAACTGGTGTGATGCGACCGAGTGACACTGTTAACCTGGAGTTGCTCCTGGTGTATGCGTTGTGATTTTCTGGAATTAGGTGATCTGCTCTTCGATGCAACCAGCTACCTTCTTGAAATTCTATGTGCACTATGCTGCTCTCAAATCTGAGACCATCACAGATGTTAAAGGGACTTGTCATGCTGACTAAACAGTCCCCCTAGTTGCGCCCCTGGGTGTAGGTGTTTTAAGTGGACAAAGATGTGATTTTTAAAATGTTTTGTTTTCATGACTAATGATGTGATCTTATTTAATTATCCTAATACGTCCCACTTGCACCGCTTTTTTGCATCGACAGGTGTCAACATGTTCAGCCATAACTCACTGGCCAATTGAGCTAAAGAGCGAGATGCGGAAAGTCTTGTAGTTTTAATTTAAAAAATTGGGAAGTTTTGGATTTGAGCTTTTTTGTGGGCGTTGTCATAAATGGGATAGGTTTAGGATTTTTTTGGGCCCTAGGCCCCAAACTCAAGGGACAATCTTTTTGTTTCTTTTTTTAAACACTAGGTGAAAATCTGCATCCTTAGAGGCCGGGATTGGCCTTTTGTCAGTTGTGGTTAGGAAGTATGGCCTAAAAACAACAAAACTAATCAATCCCCTCAGAGTCCCTAAACATTTTGGATGCTAGGCCAAATTCGCAATCTTATCAGCGTCTGTCGGCCTGACTACTTCATGTATTGAAAAAACAAAAAAGCAACAAAACAACATGTGCACCATCACTCATGTTTGCATACTGGTATTGCTATTTGTTGTTTTTGCTTAGAAACATGTTTGCAATCTGACTTACGAAACTGATTCTTTTGTTGCATAATAATTGTAGTATTTGGTTCCATGCTTGATGCTATACGGGGAGTGTCTTGCATACGAGTATCTGCATCTGAAATTCTGTTTCAACACATGGATTTACAATATTTAATCATAGACATGAATTGTTCACAAAAATAAATACTTCCAAACACCGAAATTAATTTTGAGCACGTTTTGAAATCTTTGGAAATCTTGTTCTTAGGAGACACTTTTTGCAAAGCTACAGAAGCATTTTCTATGTTTTTCTCATACATTTATTCCTGCCTTTCCCTTGTGCAAAATTGGAATTTTAATTACTATAATATGGTTTATTTGCTAAATTATGATAATGCTCTAATTACGTATGACTGATTACATGAATTTGAGTCACACAAACTCTGTTTATGCCAAACGTTGCTCATGAAGCTACAATAAAAGGAATGGTCCTCATGAATAAGAAATCTGAGAATGCACCAGAATTGTTTTCAGGTCAGATAGCAGGATTTAAATCTGGTTCTAGCTAGTAATGGCTTAATCCCAGGTGGCAAATTTTAGAATTGTTTTTATTTTATTACTTTCAAAGCTTATTTCTGAATTTCAGAGCACCTTTTGTAAGCTACGGTAATAAAATGGTTAACAAGATACTTTTTGCAATGTAGCAGTAGCAGAATTGAACTTTCTGGAAAAACTTCATAATTGAAAAGATTTACGCACAAAACAAACTCAAAATGCCTTGTAAAAATGTTTTTTACTCCCAATCTTATTGCTGAATGTCAAATTTTTATTAGGTAAAATCTATTCATGTATATATAAAGCAAGCCACATGATAAACCTTTTCATTTTTGCAGATGAATTGGTGCTGTTTGCATCCTGTCAGCAGAATCTTCAACATGCAGTTGATAAGTTTTCTGCTGCATGTGACCAAGGCAGAATGAAAACCAGCACTAAAAAGACTAAGATGATGTGTCTCTTCAGAGACCCAAGGCAGTGTATGCTGTTAGCAGCAGTAAATAGCAAAGGTGAAGAAGTTCAAGTATTTGGTGTGGTGTTAACAAGTGATAGAAGGTGAAACAAGAAGATTGATACACGGATTGCTAAGCAAACACAAAATTTGTGTGAGTTTTATTATTCGGTAGTTTCAAAACGGGAGCTTTCAAACACCACAAAGCTGTTAGTTTTGAAGGCGGCTCTTATTCTTATCCTCACCTATGGTTTTGAATCTTGGGCAATGACTGAAAAAGTGCAATCTTAAGTACAAGCAGCAGAGATGAGATTTATCTGAAGAGGTTACAGTGAGACACTTTGTGTAGAGGTATGCAGCTGTTTGAAATTAATAAAATCCTGAATGTGGAGCCACTTTTCCTCTAAATAAAGAGATCTCAGCTTCGGCTATCAAGGTTTGGAGGCAAATTGCCAGGCTATGGGTTGGGATTAGCATATTGGTCAGACTTCGGGCGCCTTTATAATAAGATATATGTGACTTACACATACATTTTCTCTCCAGACCATGATATTGATTACACACAAAAGCCAAACCCCTGTTCTACCAGATGTGAACAACTACATTGTTCATTTTTGGGACAGTGGTCTTAAGAAATGCAGCTGATTGAACCTCTGCATATGTTTGTTGTAGTTTGTGATTGTGTGTTAAACTAAAATTAGGCACAAATGGCTGAAGCAGATGTTCTTGCAAATGTGAAAAATGCTGAGGGTCTTGCACAGCACCCGAGATACTTTGGTGCCAAACGTAAGTTTGTGTAAAACTGTCTTCAATCTATAACAACTTGCAATTGCGGTACTTCACAGTATTGTTATATTTTACTTTTTTTTTCATGGAACCTGCAGAAATTATCTACCAGTCACTGAATGACTGTGAAATTTGTTATTTCATGTTATGACTGCTGTAGATGCCTGTGAAGTGCCAAATCTTATTTCAGAAATTTCATGTTGTTTTGGTTATGACTTGTTAATGTAATCGCTGTATTATGACGCTGCAAAGTCACTAACAAGCCACTTCAGAAAGTGTGTTAGTAACTGATTGAGTGCAAACATTTCAATGGTGCAGACTTGTCATTTGTTTTATGTTTCGTTTAGTGAATCCTAATATGAGATTTCCTGGTGACACTCGACTCTTTCGAAACATCAAAGTTCGTGAAATTCCACAGTGGATAGCTAAGCGTGATTTCACACCACTTGGATTATGGTTTAGCTTGAAACGATGTGAGTATAATTACTTTTCATGGTGATTTATATTTTAAGTTACCAGCTTACCATCAACTTGTTCCATGTAATCTTACCATGGAATTAATTAATAGAAAGTAGTTAAATCATTCAGTCTAAACAGAATCAGTCTAAAAAATTTTTTTGCCTATTTTTGCAAGAACCACATGATTGAACGACATGAAACAAATGTAAAGATAGTTTTAACAATTTTTTTAATACTGTGCTTTTGGTTCACAAGACTTTTTGGCAAGAGTATATGTTCTACTAACTTTATCACAGCTGTGCTTCGACACAGGTGCAGATCAGGTATATTTCCTCACCAACTGTTTCCCAAACGTTTTTGAAGCGACCTAGATTTAAAAAATGAAACCATGAAAGTGCTCATGAATCTAGCATACACACAACGTAAGCCTGAAGGTATGTATACATAATCTTCAGTAACCAAACATTAAATCATAAGAAGTATAAAGTCTGCAATTAACATTTTTCACGCGTTTCAATGACTATTGGGAAGAATGTGCATGCATATTATCTACAAGCGTTCAAAATCGAGGCGTCTTCTTACTCAAACATGATTGCATGTCGTGGTCAATGTCCATCAGATTTTGATACTTTGTTTTCAGTACATAAGCCTGATTCACAAAAACTACAATGTTGCAGATGGAATCATCTGTTGAATGAATACATTGCAATTTAAAACCCAAAAGTTTATATTTGCCGAAACTTTTGAGTGTTTTGTTTGGACGACACAAAAGTAATGCCACATGCTGTTTCAACTATCATATCCAGAAAACCTTCCGCAACATGGAGAGGTGGTTCATGTTGATTCATGACCACAAATGGATCTCGATTACACTAGTCAACACAAATTTTCAAATTTTTTTGCGTGTAGTATTATTCAAAAGATTTTAAGTAATTTGAGGGTGTGAATCTGAAGCTAGTGTTGTTGCAACCTCTCAGGTGGCGTTACGTTGAATGTGTGGTTCACCACGAACGGGATGTGCGCGAAGAACAATAATACACATTAGGGTGCATCAGCTCCCCCTTACTTTCTAGTTTCAAGCCTACTTTTTTTCTACTGGTGATGTTAGCTTAAAAAACAACTTCTGCAAAGTTTGAGATTGATCGGACCAAATTTGACCTCCCCACACGGCCTAATTTTGAAGGGGCCGACAACATTTTTTCATGTTTTTTGCCACTAGAGAGCGCTGTGTTCAATAAACAAAGAAAATATTGATTTCAACAGGTGCCCGTACTTCTTTCACATAATTTGAAAAAAAAATATTTTTGAATATGTTGAGAGGAAGCCAAATTATTAAAAGTTTTGTATGTTTATTTTGCTCAAGAGCGCCACTAGTGGTGATAACAAAACATGGAATATCTCAATAAGTACTGATGCAAATCAAATGAAACTAGTGTCTCCCCCATTTTCAGGGATGAGGAATTCGTTTTTGCTGTTACTAGTTCAAACTTTTACCACTAGAAGGCACTATAAACAATTAGATACTATTCTGACCCTCACCAAGTTTTTGGACAAGAAGTTAGTAGCCAGTTGGTTTGTGCCAAGTTTTTGCATTATTTCCATTTGTTCAGATTGTTAGCTTAGAGCAAGAAACCAAGATGCATGAAG
>Ga0210059_1007432_pt1 | contig 17403 bp, 12 predicted proteins | sample Ectturendosymbi2_FD_188042 | JGI IMG/M metagenome (GOLD analysis project Ga0210059, IMG submission 188042) | Ecteinascidia turbinata endosymbiont from Florida, USA - Sample 2 (SPAdes) (version 2) | ecosystem: Host-associated > Tunicates > Ascidians > Unclassified | place: Key West, Florida...
GCTCTCCCCCTAATTGCAATATCAGCTAGCAAGACTTGTCAGCATCACTTAGAAACAAGAGCTGCAAAAGTCTGGGATCTCGTCCAAAGCGATCAATGAAACCTTGCTACACAAACCGGATAATTAAGTAGACCTGTATGTTGACACGACTACGGACAAACTTACTAAAATTAGAACACCACGCAGGTTTTGCAAAACTGACCAGATGAATTGTGAAAACTCGCCACAGCAAACATAGCTTTGTACTTAGTATTCACTCAGATATCAGAACTAAACCTTAACAATCAAGACGTATTTCCACAAGCCTGCATAGACGTATTCTAACAAGCCACGTAATTTTATACTGCATGAAAAGAAACTTATATAAGTGTAATTTGACACTCAGGCACATTGGTCACTCTCACACTAATAATGGATTTTTCAAACTTGTGGAAGCATTGCTACAGACTCACTCATGCTTCTTCTCACAAAGTACAAATGTACGTGGCTTACCGCCATCAGCGTTTCACTGTCTCGCTGCATTACCTGCCAAGATGTGCGCGTTCAACAGTCTCATGCAACAAAACGCCTGCTACCGTAATGTAAAGTGAACCTTTGCGGGTTTATTGCCACGGCATTGTTACGCAATAAACACCAACAGCAGGACAATCCGCTCGCGACTTTCGCAACCCACCTCTGCAGGCAAAGGAAGAGACATAAGTGAACTGCAAGTTCATCACTGCATGACACTATAACTGTGAACCTGACTCTTGTGCAGTGTGAGTTTCATACCGGCAAAAACTGTGATTGCAAGAATCAAATCAATTAATCGGAATCTAAGATGCCGACGTCAGGTTTTTTGAGAAATATTTGGTTCTTAATCCCAATTTCCAGGGGGGAAACGGGCCTTTGCCCCCCCTGCAAACGCCCGTGCGACCATTGACTATTTTATGTCAGGTTCCACAAACAAGGCCAGCTCATCTAATGAACCGAAGCAACATTTTTGACTAATTGTTAGCCCAAGTTAATTTGTAGTATCTTTAGCGATTAAGTTATGTGCAGTACAAAAATATTTGTGGCGATGATTTTCAATGAAATCAAGTGTCATGTCAACACCTCTTTAGGTCTGGTGGGGTGGATGTATCCCCTGCATCCCCCCTGTGTCCGCGCCTGGTCGTATGCTGTCTCGAGGTCGACAAAGCATATGTAGATTTCTTTGGCATACTAAAAGGAATTCTCAAAATTTTGCTGGAGAGTAAAAATTTGGTCTGTAATGCTACGGAGGGAACAAAAACTGCATTGGGTATCATTCAGGTTTGGTTCAATTATTTCGCGGCATCTTTTTCAAGGCACTTGGCAACCTAAATGTTGATTATTTGAAATTTCCCAAAAATCTTGCGGGCCGCACAAAAGGCATTCGTGGGCCATACGCGGCCCGCGTGTTTGAGACCCCTGGTGTAGATTGTCCCCGCCACCATAAGACGATGTGGGCCACTGTACAGTTGTGTAATGCTTAATGAGCACCCAAATATACCTAAAAAGAGATAGAGAAGATGTGCAAGTGGAACGCGCAACTTGTCTCATGCAAGTGGAACGCGCAACTTGTCTCATTGTCTCATGCAGTGTCTATTGAATCTGTTCTTGCTGTATACTGCATTGTTTTAAATTTCAATGTTTGAAACAGACGCGAAGTCCATAGAGCACGAGCACACACTGTCTCCACAACGCAGATTGATAATAACAGACACAGAGGGTTTTGTAATGTCGTTGGGGTAGGACCACAAGATTACAGATACAGACACTTTCTGTAATCACAGTTGTTTGCTAACTCGTAACACTTGGTACAACACTACATCCAGAGTAGTGTCTATGGAAAGAAATTCTTTCTCAGCACAGAATCAGACACTAAGATCTTACGGAGTATATATTTCGCCTGCAAAGTAGGCAACATCAAGTTTTTATTTAAATAGAATCAGCTCTTATTCAAAAAAACATCCAGAGTAGTGTAGGCGACTCCAAAAGCAGGATTAGGAATTTTGCTTTTTTGAAGATTTTGAAATTTGGTTGTTTTCTCACTGGGATTTTTTACAGGTTTTGAAATTCTGAGTTTTTCAACGCACTGGGCTTTTTTAAATCAAAAAACACAGACAAAATTTTTTGTCGGAAAATCTTGACCCAGAAAATGCATATGAGTTACATATTGACTTTCATTACAAATCTTTGCTCTTCTGACGAGGGTCTATAACCATTAAGGTTACGAACTTCCACCCGCCCGTGAAGACTTTGGTTTCAAATTCCTGTCTGAAACTTCATTCAATTTTATACAAAAGCCAAATCAGGGAAACCAATGAAGGCAGTGTGTGCACTGTGCAGATATTGAGGGAATAGATGCAAAGCCGGGGTCGGCAATTTCTTTTGTGGCTGTCGAAAGCCTTGGTAAAATCTCAGACATCTCACCGAGCCCCGAACGAGTTGAACTTCTCAGATCCCACTACCTCACAAATATGGGAGCATTTGGATTAACACCAACTGCTGATATTAACATCTATCTAACTGTAACTGAAAGATAATGAGCAAGAAACATTATTATTAATACAAGCACAAAAGGAACATGGCAAACTTTTCATTGCAATTTGAGACCCCATCTATGGGAAGGATGTTTCCCGTGAGAAGCAGCAAGAGCATTTCTATTTAGCTGGAGATTGGTGTGTTTAGTAGCTAGTCACCACGCTCTTCCGAGTTCAGTCGGTTCTTCTGCTTTAGGAATGCATTTGCATGACTAACACCAGATTTAAGCGTGTAGGAAATTGGGAATGCAAGTAAAAATGGCTCAACAGCTGCACAAAATTTCAAGGATTTAACAATGGTATTTACATGGCTCTGTCACGCAAGTTTTTGTGTTTAAACAGTGACTGAGCTTCGAGATGCACACGCATATCAGTGAGTTCATCTTGCAACTGCGAATTAACATCTGCATTTTGCACATTAAAATGAAATAGCGTAACAATCCAATCCGACGCACGAATCCTATGTAGGCCCTCAAAGAGTACCTTAAAGACTTCACCTAAATTTTAAAGATAATTTGCATATATCTCCAAATCACTGTCAATAATGCTTCCATCTTTTTCCAATTTAAGCAAGTTGGAGAAATATTTAAAATAATTGTGTTCCAATTTTGAATAGGCTTAATTTGGTTTAAAATCTCGTTAGGATTGTTCCAGCTTGAATAACAGCCATTTCGTTCATGCCGCATTGTGTCAAGTCTGGTTTGCCAAACTTATGATCGAATGAGATTTGGTCGGTGACAGCACGAGACCCAAAAATGGCGAGCCATCAGAAAAAGTTTGGGAACCAATTTTGCAATGTTTCTTCTGTTTAGGTTGTAAAGAATGAGATTTGCTATGTTTTTCTCATGCATAGATGACCATCGTGGTCCTTCACCAATCCTACATAACACAGCACCCCTCTTTGTTTACAGTGATCAACCATTGCGTCATTGCATTTTCATTTGCTCTAATGTAGTGCTCCTGTTTGTTGGCTGAGTCATATGAAACAATAAAGCATTGTCCATTGCTTGTGCTAGCTGATCTAGTGTATAAGTTTTTTTTTCATTTTGGTAAAGTTATGAAAAATAATGTAAGCCTAGTTGTAAAAATTTTCTGGTTACGTTACTGTTGTAAACCCTCACCAGCAGAAAGCCGGGGAATGAATCAGACAAATGGACATTATCACCTGTACCCGCCGCGTAGGCCTACAGATTTAGTATAAAGTGAATTGTGTGTTGTGTTTATCATCTACTTTGACAAAGAAATGTTCCTAAAAGTAATACTAAATTTTGGTCACCATATCTCATTACTTTGCCGCCAACCATTTTGCCAACTTTGCAGAAAGGTCATACTACGGTTGAGTGAACATGGGGACGTCATCATCGAAACGCAGAGTGCTTGGTTACTGATCTGTCATTTTGACTCCTTATGGAACAGTCTTTGGCTACTTTTGGTTAAAAAAATCTGGCAAACCTGCTTCAGACATGGGGCGATTACAGCACAAATGTAATCGATTACGATTACTTGCCACTTGCTCGATTACGATTACGAATAAACAAAATCTCAATGTAATCGATTACGTTGTAAGTAATCACGATTGCAATCGCGATTACATTTGCCTTGGAACATCCTCAGAACGAAAACAAAACCCATTTGCATAGTTTGATGTAAGCATATTTTCAGACAACATACAATATGAATCAAGTGTAGGGATCAAACACCGGAAAAAATAAAAAATACGTTGATTGTTTACTGAGATTTTCGTGCAGTCAACAAACCAGTGGAGTAACTAGAGGTTTGAGCTAGAGGAGAAACTTACTTGAAAGAGGCCCATTGGCCTCTGTAAGGGACCTACTAGTCTACACTCAGAAAAAAAAAACTTGAAAAATGATGGTGAATCCGGGTATGGATGGCTATTCAGTACCAAAACCCCAAATCAACGGAAAATATTCCAAAAAACGCAAAAAGAAGACACCGTACTAAAAAACTATTAAAAGGATACTAAAACCGAAATATAAGCTGAGTGGGGGGTGGATTTTACATTTAGGTAGCCAGCGGAGTCAAATCTCCCCTCTTCCTCCCATCAATTACTCCACTACAACAAACACTTTAAAATATTGGTTAAACAAAAATAGTCGATGTATAAAATCTTTGTTACAGTTAATAAACATCAACGCTTCAAACTTTTATCAGGCAAACGACATCTATCAGGCTTGAACATTCGTCTAGCAATGCTGAACATTCGTTTGTTAGTAATTTCAAAATTGCTGACTATTTCTTCTGACTGCGGCTTACGATCGTCTGCAAGCCAACATAGCAATTTGCAGCTTTTACTTTTTATTGAAATGAACAATGATGCCAATATAGCTGGGCATTTGTCTCTTGAACCAATAGTCAATGGTTAAAAAAATCTCACAGGTTTCGTTGATTTTTTTTATCAGTATCTGGTGGATCGCTGTAGACATGCTAATTATCAGTGATGTGGAAAGGTACTGAAAGAAAGTTAATTTGCTGTATATAAATTGCACTAATTATATACATAACCTAATTCAGCACTTACATTCATAAGTTCACTCTGAATATACATGAACGATTTTTGTTGCTACTCCTCACTAGACTCACTACGTTACTTCTGGCGGCCAACCGGAAGGCTAGCTGGAACAAAGCGAGATTTAGGTAGAAACGCTGTGATTGCACCTGAACTGTACGGATTTAAACCACATAGACGGGTAAATAGTCTCCCCTGAAACATAACCATGACAAACGATGATAAAGGAGGAAACTCTGTCGCCACAACTGCTATTCATCGTACAGTGATGTAGGGTGAAGATTTCCAGGTTTAATCACGAAAGTAATCGTCGATTACGATTAAATTGGTAATGTAATCGATCACGATTACGATTACATTTCATTTTTGGTCAGTTCAATCGATTACGATTACGATTACTCAAAAAACTGTAATCGATTGTAATCGATCGATTACGATTGACGATTACGATTACCCCATGTCTGCCCTGCTTTGGGTTTATAGCGGAATCAGTCGAGCACAGCACAAACTTTCCTCCGACGCGCTACCACAGGTGGCCGGAGTCCCTTTTTCAGACTCCGCCTCCGCTCCTGTTCCAAAATTTTTGGCACATAGTTCTTCCGACAGCCACGTGGGATACATTGCAAAGTCACAGAAAGTAGGCTCTCACAAAAATTCTGGTATGCCCTCTCAATATCTGGCGTATCCGGAGGTGGCAAACTCTCAACGGATTCACTTGTGAGAAGGCAAAAGCGGTTCCAATCGGCCTTGCGAAAGTTCCAACGCTTCACTGGATCGCTGTGGGCAGGAACCTTGAATCTTGGTGGCGTTATGAGGGAGGGCCGTTGTTGTGACCGCGGGAACTTTCCTAGGACACGTCTGTCCGGCAGTCGACTGTCCTGGCCGAAGATCGCGAAGGCCAGGTCTGGGTTGGTGCCGACGTTCCAATGGCGAGAGAAGAAGCTGGCTGTTTGCTTTGAGTCATACAACAGTCCAAGGTTGTTGGATGTTGCCCAGGTGTCCAGGCTCTCACCGTCCGCAGATGTTGTAACCCCAATTGATATGCTGGCAACTGAAGTCGCCAACATACAGACTGGGGTGTGGGAACGTCGGAATGGTCGTTGGAGTGGGTCGCGAGCGTGGAGGTTTGTAGACGTTGACAATCTTGTATCCTGCGACGTCTATGCACAACCACCCAGTCTCTGATTGATCTAGAGGCTGATCGACCAGTGACCATTCCAACCGCTCGTGGACAAACGTGGCAAGGCCGTGATTCCTGCTCAGGATTGACTCAGCTAGTGAGAAGTTGGGAATCACTACCTTGTCTGCAGTTATGCAGTGGGTCTCCAGTCGGGCGATGATGAAAGCCTTGTTCTTACAGACTAGCCCAGTGGTTCCCAACCTTTTTTATACCGTGGCTCACTTGCCACTTCCAGCAGAACGTCGTGGCCCACCATCACACACAACAATAGAAGCATCTAATCTCAGTCTTCATGTTGGTACAAATATGAGCAAACAAAATATGTTTTTATGATAATACATCGAATTTTATTTAAGAAGTAGACTGCGAAATAGACTTTCACTGTGATTTTTGCAGTTGTGTGTCGTTTTCGACAAGATTGGGAATTCTTGGCTGCGTTGTGGAAAGAGCGTGTCTAAGATCGTTTCCTGGAGTAAAGTCGAATCGGTTTCGATATTTTCTTTTCACGTGCAGTAAGGTAGAAAATCCAGATTCACATAAATATGTGCTGGTGAAGAGAACTAACTTGTTGAAAGCTTCTTTTCCAACATTTGGATAATCATCAGACACCTTCAGCTAAAAATCACAAATTTTATTAGTTTCGAACAAGTATTTGGCCCCAGAATCGTTCCGAAAGTTGCTGAGTTCATCTTTTATGCAATCTGCAACATTCTCCAGTGGAACAACAAAATGATTTTTCGTCAAATCTAAGTTTGTGTTGATGATTTCCAGGAAGTACAGCACACTTCCTCACGATGCCCACCAAGGTGTTTAACAACTTCCGATGCTATATCAGCATTTGCTTCATCACCAGCCGCTGTTGCAAGACTCTCGAACATAGCAAAATTTCGTGCTTGAGCTTTCTGCTTCCAATTGTCAAGTTTTTCCACGAATGCGCTGAGGGGGTCAATGAAATCGACGTTTGTCCTTCCCTTCTTTGTAGTCTCAGATTAACTTTATTGGGTTGTTGAAATATGTCAGCAAGATACGCCAAGCAGAAAATAAAATGGTTATTTTGGAGACTGGATACCACCAGACCCGTAGCCATGGGGGGAATTCGGGTGTAGCGTCCCCCAAATTTCTCTTTTGCTTCCCAAAATTTTCTTGTTCCCAGAAAAATTTGTTTTAAAAATACGATAAAACAAAAATTATGCCCCCCTAAAATGCATTTTGCCCCTCCAAACTTCAAAACCTGGCTACGGGCCTGGATACCACTTCGTTTTTTCCTTGATCGCTGAGAATTGATTTTAATTCTTATCCTGTTAAGATGCGTACCGCTCGATGCGTGCATCCGAACTTACTATTATGCATCTGCTATTTTTTCGGTCATAGACCGAAATGATTTTGAAATTACCGAAAAAATTAAGCTATTTCGGTCAGACTGTCTGAAAATATAGGCTGCAAACACTGTTACGGAGAGTTTTAATACAACTGTGACACAAATGACCGTAATGTTTCAGCGACCAAAATGTACCTGCAAAAATGACATGACCGAAATGTATCCGTGAAAAAAAGCAGTTATGCACACTAAATCTAGCCTGATATGTTCGGCAATTTAAAACACAGAGTTATGTAGAAAGCTTGACAGAAAATAGGCTTGATGACGTTATGTCGTCAGCGATATTTCAATTTCACGAGAGGTGCTTCACCCCACCGCTCAGTGAATTTGAACATATCAAAATGTGAAATGGCTCCATGACCCACATAAAAACCCTCTCTGGCCCACAGGTTGGGAACTATTGTGACGTAGCGTCACAATGTGGATGAATCTATTGGAGTTTGATACTTAGAGATGTTGTTTACAACGCTGCGAACGTGTGCGAACCACACTTCGTGACAGGAAAACAGTGCGCTTGATGGAAAATCTTGTGACGTCTTTCCGGCAAGCGATACCCGCATCGCAGCTTTGCAGAACTTTAAAAACAATTGCTACGTAAATTTCGGTCTCTTCCAATAACGCACGTTTCAAACAAGGGTCTCTCTGCAGAGCCGCCTTCGAGTCGCCGTAATTTTTATTCGGGTAACAATTTGATTCTAAACTGTGAAGTGATCAAAACAGAAAGTTCTGATTGGTGGTAATATTTTGTGGGGCCACTTGGCCTTGCACCGTTGACAATAAAACACGATGCAAAAATAGAAAGCTTCTTCAGAATGAAGTCAACAGCAAAACAGCAACATAATTTAAACCTCAAAAGGAACAGTTACATCCCCAAAATGTGTGTGGATCCTTGCCCCGTGGGGTCCACAACAGAACCACTGGGCTAGCCGCTCAATGACGAAGATCTTGTTGTCAGTGAGCCCCTCGCTGTTCAGTTGGAGTATGTTGGGTCGTGGGTCATCTTTGGCAGCACTTCTGCTGCCGCACCCTGAGAAGGGCTTTTTTTGATCTAGCCCACGCTGAACACATTCAGCGCGCGTGGCAGTGGTTGCTCTCATGGTGACAGATTTGGTAAGCATTTCAAGAAATGCAGAAAGTTTGAGATCAGATTTGAAATGTGATTTCGCTTTGATTGACACAACTTTCAGGAATGAAAATATAGACAATTACCTTTCGAGGGAATATTTTGCTTTGATTCTGTATTAACTGTGTCGCCAGCGAAACGATGTTGTTTACGATAACCCGTTGCGTTGGAGAATATTTGAAATGTGATTTCGCATTAATTGATAGCGTTTGCGTTTTGATCTGTGAAAATTTTTGTACACTGAAGGCAAAACGAAACTTTCAGGAATGAAAATATAGACAATTACCTTTCCAGGAAATATTTTGTTTTGATTCTGTGATAACTGTGTCGCCAGCGACAAGATGTTGTTTACGATAACCCGTTGCGTTGGAGAATATTTTAAATGTGATTTCGTTTTTATTGATAGTGTTTGCGTTTTGATCTGTAAAAAACTTTTGTACACTGAAGGCAAAACGAAACTTTCAAGAATGAAAATATAGACGACTACCTTTCCAGGAAATGTTTTGTTTTGATTCTGTGATAACTGTGTCGCCAGCGACACAATGTTTTTTGCAACGATTTTTTTCTCCAAGTTTCTCTCGCCCAACATGTTCGTGTTGTCACTCGATTTTTTCTGAAGGGAAACACTTTCTTTCTGAAGGGAAACACACAACCGGATACGGATCCGGATATCCGAAAAGCTTTTATCAATATTTCGAGGATTGAGACTTTTGGAAAATTTGTTCATTGCACAATCATTCATTTATTATTTTCAGAAGCGTCTTTTCAGCTTTCTGTGCCATGACTCCGAGTTTGTCTATGGTGCAATCTCTGTACCGTAGAGTGTAGCCTAATCTAATTCCCCTTCTTTAATCTGCTTATCGGACACGCCAACTTTGTTAGCATGAATCTGTTCCTGGTGTGGAAAGGTAGGGCTCTTGCAGAACACATTAAGGACGTTGTTTGCTGCGTACCTGCACTAAGGCTAGTTAGTGTAGGACTACTGTGATCTAGTCTAGACGAGCTAGAGCACTCTATCTTTGAATGTGGTCTGTAGTCTACACCAGGCTTTGCAGTCTTCACGCCTATTCAACGTGAGCCTGCATTGACTGGTTGTTGGTTGATACCAAGCCAGTCAGCTTTGTCCTTTCTTAACCGCTATATGCAAAATTGTTGTTTAATGTTTTGTGACATTGACTTGTTAGTCTGAAGTTTTAGTCAGTCATTTCAACATAAATGGCATATTTTAAGCCAGTGTATTGGTTTGAATGCTGTTTTGGTTTGTAGACAAGCATGGCTATGTAGTTGGTAATGGTTTATTGTTTCATATGACTCAGCCAATAAGCAGAAGCACCATAAAAGCCATCGCATGCAGTGAACCAACCATTATCGAAAATTAGAGCAAATGAAAACACAATGGCATAATAGCTGATTGGTGTAAATAAAGACGGGCGCTGTGTCATATAGGATTGGCGAAAGACCGTGGCGGTCATCTGGTCAACCAAACCCGTTTATCACTTTTTGAGAAGTGTCGAGTAGTTACAGGTAGGTTTGGTTAAACTGCAACAATAGGATCTATAAATGAATTAGGATTAATAAATGAATTATGAATGTGAACTCATAGATGATGTTAAAATAAGAAATGGCTAATGAAAAAAGCTTTGTGTGGCAACAGAACCGTCACCAGAAAGTGTTCAATTGAGGGGCTTTACATTTGTGCAGTGGGGCTTGACCTTCTGAAATTCGAGCAAACATCACTGTTTTATAGTGCTTGATATTTCAATTGGGGGGTGGGGATTTGGAGCTTTGTTTCGGAGGGGATAAGCCCAGCAAAGCACCCCGTCGGGACTGTGTGGCAAAACTTCAGCTTGCTTTTTAATGCAATCGACTCGGAAAAGTACTTAGGTTACGCCATATGTCAAGCTTGCAAGGTATGTCAAACTTTCTGCTTATAAGCATGACAGGGCGCAAAGTGATGTTGCAACCTCTTGGTTGGCGTTGCGTTGTATGTGCGATTCATTATGAACGTGATGTGCGCAAAGAATGACACCCATACACAGTTTTTTTCAAGGAAAATGTTAGGTAGGCTACCTGGTATGAACATGTAGGGACCCAATTTCTCTTTCAGCAGCTGATTCTAGAGACCCGATTTTCTCTGATTTTAGGGATCCGATGATAATTTTCTCTGATTCTAGGGACCCGATTTTCAATTCTAGGGCCCCTAAAACACCTTAAAAAACCATGCCCATATATATATATGGCCCGAACAAGCAATAATAGAGTGATCTCAATGGGTTGATCTTGGTGAGTGACATCTGTAATGTTTGTGAATCTAGTGAGCAGTTGATAGTATTTACTAATGGTGACATCAAGAGTGATCTCGTGATCTATGTTGTTGCTTGCTGACACAGAGTGAAGCTTTGCGCACTTGCCGCTCAGGGTTTTCATCTGCAACAGCAGTACAACATATTCAGGTAGCGTCTATTCTGCTTCATGAGGCAAAACCTGTGTTGCGACTATTTTGCATTCATTTGAACACAGGTGATTGAAGTGGTCATGTGACAAGTACAATACACACAAACAATTGGTTGGGGTTCAAGAGTTTATGGTTACGGCTTAGGATCAGTGCTTATGGTCGAGGTTGAGGGTCAAGTTTTAGGTTTACTGGTTCAGTGTTTAGAGTTACAGTTCACTTAATGCAAACAAGAAGTTGCTAACTGCTTGTCAGCCCTGAAGCCATTACAACACTTGTCCATGCATGTGGGACTGAGCTGTTACAGATGTCACGGTCAACTAAGCAGGGCATGCATTCCAAATTTTTCATGTGACTACTTCAGCCAATCGTGTTCAGCTAAAGACAAAATAATTTCAGCGGTTATTTTGCCTCGTGAGGCAAAATAGACACCACACAAAATTGTAGGCTAAGTTGTCCATCATAATACACTTTCGGATAGTTTTCGGATACGGTTAGTATGATTTTAACCAAAACAGGATTCGAATCGGATACGGATATTATTTTTCAAAAACAGGATAGGATTGGATAGTAAAAATCCACTATCCGATCATCTTTAGTATGTATGCACAGAGTAATATTCTTCATACCAAATGCGCTGATAAAACTTATTAGTAGGGCTTAGGAATTCGCGTTTAACTAAGTGTGTCGTCTTAGGGTTTGGGTTAGGGTAAGAAAAAGGAAAAAAATTGAGGTCAACGACTAAGTCCGAAAATTTTCTATGTTTAATGTTATTACCGTGCTATAGTTTGATGTGGGTCCCTGACATCTAGCCAAGATGTTTAAATTTGCACAACACATCAAAAAAGTAATTTCCAGACTTTATTTCTTTATTCTGAGAAGCAAAATAACTGAAAAACAATCACAGGTCAGAAATTTCGCTTGACACCGGAGGTTGGCGTGTGGCAGAGATGAGCACGGATCAGGACTGAAGCTAATTTGCCGGATCAGGACTGGATCGCACTGCAATTTTTTTTAAAATTGGCGGATCATGACTGGATCGGACTGAGAAAACTTTTGTTGTTTTAATGTGATTATTCTGAAAATACCTACAATTTTAGTTGTGATCCGATTTCACAGGTTTGCTAAATGTTAAGGTAGTGTATATTTTGCCATCAAATGTAACAACTCTGCTGTGACTCTTTTGCAATTGGATCCACCTTTGCTCACATATAACGTTGAGCTTTAGTAGCAACGTGAACGTAGTTGAGTGGTTAGTGTCTATGCCTGCTGTGCGATTGTTCGTTGGTTCTGCTTTCGCCATTCCCTTTGGCTTAGCTTGTAGAGGTTATAACTTTGATAGGAGTACTTTTGATGTACTCTTTCAAAAAGTTTAGGGTGTATGTTTAAGTGTCGGTTTAGGGTTTACCTTTAGGGTTAGGGTTTAGGTTTTCGGTTTATCATGATTGAATTTTGGGTGTGGGTTCAAGTTTTGTGTTTAGGTTAAAGTTTTGGGTTTAGGTTATGGGTTTAGGTTATGGGTTTAGGTTTTCGATTTAGGTTTTGGATTTAGGTTTTGGGTTTAGGTTTTGGGTTAAGTTTTGGGTTTAGGCTTTGGGTTTAGGCTTTGGGTTTAGGTTTTGGGTTTAGGTTTTGGGTTTCAGGTTCAGGTTTTGGGTTTACGTTTTGGGTTAAGGTTTTGGTTTTAAGTTTAGGGTTTTATGTCATGTGATAAGGACCTTACGCTAATCCAAGTGTATCATCCTTGTCACTTGGTTGACCAATCCAAGCAATCGGACTCTCCTAACGGCAAAATAACTCCAGTAGTGCTTTTGCCTCTGATGCCTAATAGACACTTCCTTGTAAAATTTTGGTAATACCAAAAGGCTGTGTCTATTTTGCCTCATAAGGCAAAAGCACTGCTGGAAGTATTTTGCCTTCAACCAATCATATTTGACTGAAGGCAAAATAGCTTCAGTAGTTCTTTTGCCTCATAAGGCAAAATAAAAATACATTATCTTAAATTGGCGGATCAGGACTGGATCGGACTGATGATTTCAAAAACTTTTGCAGATCAGGACTGGTTCAGATTCAATTTTATTGGATCAGGACTGGACTCGGACTATTTCAAAAAATTTCAAAGTCAGGTCATCTCTGGCTTGAGGGCGACTTCAGCGTGGTTCCATTTCAGGGTAGCCGCTGCTGTTTTTTTTTGACTCGACCTGAGCTTGCTGTTTTAGCGGGGGTTGTGGGGTTTTTATTTAAAATCTGTTTTTTTTTACTGTGGTCAAATTTTAGAAATGTATGTTGTATTACTGTATTTTCCATTCAAGAATACAGTAGTTCCACATGCGTAATCTGTAGAGTCAGTAGCCAGTACTGTTGAGTTAGGGTAGTGTAGGGCTAGGCTTAACCAAATCAAATGGTAGTGTCTATTTTACCACCAAGATGCTGGTGGCAACAGATCGTCTGGAGCTGATGTGCCACCAGTCGAATTTGTGGCATGACGCAGTACAAAGAAAAAGGTCACTTTGTCAAGAGCACACTGTCCTGCTCTGGTGTAATGGTTAGGTCTTGCGGCTGTTATGCCAATGGTTGGCGGTTCGACTCTTGCCTTCCCGACTCTCTTTTGCTTTTTCTTTGCTTTTTTCCAGGCACCGCTTAGGTGTTACCTTTACGGGTTATTGTTGTTAGGTTAGGGGTTAGGTAGGTTTGAATTAGGGTTAGCGTTGGCTTAGTATTAGGGTTAGCTTAGCATTAGGTTAGGGATAGGTTAGCTTAAGGCTGTGGTTAAGGTTACTTAAGGTTAGGGTTAGAGGTTGTAGGTTTATCTTTTTGTTATATTTCCTTCCTTTCTACCAAGCACTTTGCTGTTGCCATCCTGGCGGCAAAATAGACATTGGCTAACCAAATGGTATGAGATCTAATGTTCTACAGATTAAAAGCACTGACTAGGCATAGGCCAGCATTCTGATCTATTGCTGATGTGTTAAGGGCTGCTTGTACGTGATTTTTGAATGTTTTTTTTTGTTATGAATGAAGATGCTGTGGTTGAGAATCTCTTCATTGTTTTATAGGCGCATTATTATTGCGTCATAGGTATGAATGTAAACTTTTGAATGATACAAGTCAAATATTGCAATGAATGCTATGATTAGGATGAAAAGAAAACTGTAAGACCTTGAATGTATCATCATGATATACATGTTTCATTTGTGCATTTAAGTGAAAGTAAAAGAATACATTAAACATTTTTAGAAGAGATCTTACCAACTTTTTATGTCACTTCATACATTTGATTTGCTGCTAGCTTATTTGTAAATTGTCAGTATGTTTAAAAATAGACTTGAACTTGTTAACAATTTGATGCAAGTAATGCATATTAGCTTAATTTTTATGTGCAAGTACCCAGTGGCGTAACTAGCCCAAAATTTTTGGGGTGCCAAACTGTTTGATTTTAGGTGAAGAACACTATTTTATTTGGAAAAAAGCCTCTCAAAGCACAAAATGACTGTTTTCCAAAAATCCCTTTTGGCGCCCCCTGGCTATGCCAAGATGCAAGTACCGGTAGCGTACATTTCAAGTTTGGTTTTGATTTTTTAAACATTTTTGTATGTCTGGTTTTTTTTTGTTATTTTCTGTTTTTTTTTCTTCATAACAGAGTGGCAACACTGATCCATTTCATTATCTACCCACTTTTACGCCTAGGGGTTAGGGCTGCGGTGCAGTTAGGTTTAGGGTTTACCTTTTACATTTACTACATTTCTACCAAGCCTAACGGCACTCTCTTTGCTCGTGTGTTATTGTCATGTTATAGGTGGTGTATTTTTATGGTTTCAGATATCATTCAAGATCCACAGGCCTAAATTACCAAGAGTAATGCAATCAGTTATTTGTGCTTGCAGTGTAGTTACATGATTTATTGTTTCTAGCCCATCAAAAAATACGTCATGAAACCCTGTATTATTCAATCAAACTTTATTGTTAACCTTACAAGAACAATTACTGACAGATGGCTGTGGGTTAAAATAATGCTAAACTTTGTATAATCCTAAAAAAATTAAACGTTTCCACTGCTGAAAACTTAAGTTAGCTCTATAATATATTTAACCAATTGTAAGCCACATAAAATGCTGTCAAAGCATATCATAAACAAACTCTGTTATGACACTTATTTGCTGTTGTCTATTGAAACTGATTGTTTTGCTGTGGTCATTTTGAAACTGAAAGTGTCTTATATGTGTTTTTCTTTTACTTAAACCCAAATGCATGGTTTGATTTTTGCGGACTCTATATTTTGCTTTTCAGTCATTGCTGTTTCTGTTTTGAGACAAGTTTTGACCTACCAGAAGCTGGATATGTTGTCTCTTGGCAGAATTTATGTTAGAAAGAAAACACAGCATGTCTTCATGAAAAGTTAGTTTCATACTGTGCCATATTTCTATATCGCAACATATTATATGCATTATATAAATATATATATATATTACCATATAACACAATTTATTTATTGACAAATCAGATTTTATATGGCCTATGCCAGTGGTTCCCAACCGGGGTGCCTTGAGCTAATATAATTTTGAATATATTATATATATCATTAAAAATAAAATTTTAACTTGTCATCAAAATTTAACACATTGCGTGTGGGGGAGCGACAATGCGCTTCATTACGCGTATGTCCACGCCATGCATAAGGGAGTAAATCCACTTCAAAAGTGCCACTACAGGTGTTCATCTACAATTCGCATTGATCACGAAGGCGATTCATGTTTGGTCTGAAGCTCTTGCGATGCATTTTTTTGTGTTGAAAGAGCGTTGCACAACTCACAGAATAAAGATATAAGCGGAGGAGCAACCTGCAAGAATACGTTATGATTACTACAAATCAGTGCTCAGATAAACTCGTTCCACGTTGAAATCCAACGTGGTTGCTTCACAGTTAGCCCAGTACGGTTAAGCTCTTGTGGTTATTTTTGTGCTGTTAGACTAATACTTTAATTTTTCAGGTAAAACAATGTGTATTTCTACGTTCAAAAATGAATAGTATGAGTGCTGAGCGTCATTCCAGCAACAGCCCGAACAAAGGGGCCTCAGCGAAGGTGCAAATTGTGCAGAAGGCGTGGCAAACGCTATACTGCATGTGGGATTTGACTTAGCATGATACCATGCTTCAACGAATATCACTTCCTGAAACATGTGTGATTTACTTCCCTTTCATGTGTCATACCACAATTGGTTGTTGGCTTTGGCGTCTCACATTTCATTGTTTTATTTGGCGTATTACAATTCATTGTATTATTCGCCCACACTCCAGGTAAACAAAGCAATAATTTCTGAAGTTTGTTTTAAAAATTTGCTGTAAAAAACTGTTGTATTAAAAACGGTACCCTGTTTTCAACTAATTCACTTGGAAATGATTTAGCAAAGTGTTCTTCAAATAGGATCTATGAATTAGGGAGCTACAGTTGCTGTGCTGTAATACGTCATAGTGATGTTGCTCAAGTCTGAAAAATACATCACAAATTAACTTTCTTATAATGTTTCAGATTTTTTTGTAGCACCTGTGGTTCGTAAGTTACAGTCACAAATAAATCGAGAGACAAAGCATTTTGCAGCCAGACAACACGCGCTACGTGGCTAATTGCTGGCAGACACGACCTGTTCGCGACACCGTTTCACATATTACGGTATGAGACACGAGCAGACAGCGCTGCACGCAATGTGTTAAAGCAAATTGCTGTAGGCTCGCCACTGGGTGCCGCAAATTATATTTCTATCCTGCAGGGTGCCACAAGTCTGAAAAGGTTGGGAAACACTGTCCTACGCCATGGTGATTCAAGATTGCTAGCATCACCAGTCACAAAATCATTTGCTAATGACCACATATTTTAAAATTTAAATGTTTTATTACTTAATTGACCAATACTAAGAAACATTTGCAGTTATTTTCACACCTTAAAACCATGCTTTTTGAAGGCTGGCATTGTACTATTTATTAAACGCTTTGCAATTACTGCTTCTATATCAGCCCCTAATTCAAGTTATGTGTGGAAGTTGGAGATTATGAAATACAAACTTGTATCTAATATCTAACTGCTTGCAGTCACAAAGCGCAAGTAAAAATTAGGCATAACGTATTTTGCAGCAGCTGTTAACACACCCACTTGTATCCGACCTAATGCTAATGTAACATGCTTCATTTTATGACCACACAA